>Ga0334887_1000392_pt1 | contig 72150 bp, 86 predicted proteins | sample GraSluR1_MG_10_FD_207217 | JGI IMG/M metagenome (GOLD analysis project Ga0334887, IMG submission 207217) | Sludge microbial communities from methane-producing bioreactor in Wageningen University, Netherlands - Granular Sludge_18_07-R1 | ecosystem: Engineered > Bioreactor > Anaerobic >...
TCGTCGTGGGGTGAGCCGATCATCGGCTGGTCGAGCGTCTGGCTGCCCTACGCCACAGCCTGATCTGCTCCTACACTTGCGGCATGCCGCAGCCACCAGCTTGGCTTCAGCCGCCGCCATCGGCACCGGACGAGGGGTCCGGCGCTTCTGGCGAGCGCAGCGCGCCGGCCATCGAACCGGACGCGGTTGTCGAGCTGCCCACCGTGGAGCCGGACGCGGTCCTTGAGCCGGTTCCTGGTATCTCGGCGACCAGCCGGACGCTCACCCTGATTCTTGACGACCTGTTCAGGGTGCCCGGCACCCAGGTCGGCGTCGGACTCGACGCTCTGGTGGGTCTGATCCCCGGCATCGGTGATGCGGGAACGACGGTAGTGGCCAGCGCGGTCATGGCGGACGCGGTACGCAACCGCGTGCCGATACCGGTGCTGGCGCGGATGGGACTGAATCTCGGCATCGATGTGCTGCTCGGCCTGGTGCCCGGAGTGGGCGATCTGCTCGACGTGGCGCACCGCGCCAACCGGAAGAACCTGCGGCTGCTCGAGGCGGCCGTCAACGACCGACAGCGCACCACACAGCGCTCGGTCGTCTACCTGGTCAGTGCAATCAGCCTGATCGCCGCAACGCTGGTGATGCTGCTGGCAGCCTTGGTGTGGAGCCTGTGGCTGCTGTGGCATCTCATCACCCCGAGCTGACCGGCGGCGGGCCCCGACTCGTCGTGGTCGAATAGGCGAGGGCGCCCGGTTGACCGGACGCCCTCAAGGATCGAATTGCCGATGGGTTTACTGCTGAACGTAGTTGATGAGGTGATCTCGCTCATCGGTGAGCGTGTCGAGGCGGGCCTTGACGACGTCGCCGATGCTGACGATTGCGAGCAATCTACCGGACTCGTCCACCACAGGCAGATGGCGAATGCGGAACTGCGTCATGACGGCGGCCAAATCGGCAGTGTCATCGTTGAGCGAGGCGACGTGTAGGTCTGTCTCCATCACCTCCTTGACCTGATGAGAGCGGACATCGTCGTTCGCGCCGGCCAGAGCGATCACGATGTCCCTCTCGGCGACCAGCCCGATGGGCCGCCCATCGTCGACCACCACCACAGACCCGATGCGGTGCTCGACCAGCAACTGCAGCAACTCCGCCACAGTGGCATCCGGTGAGACCACGACCACGTCGTGGCCTTTACGCTTCAGTACGTCATGGACTCGCATGCAAACACGGTAGCGGTCGCGAGGTCGCCCCCGAGGCGTTTTGGGGCGCTATCGGCCGATCGGCGGCCGAACTCTCAGTCGCCGTTAACGAATGTGCGATCGGCACGACGAGAGCCGGACGCTAGGATGGGGCGACGTGACCGCACCAGCCCGAACCCGTGTTGCTCCCAGTCCCACCGGCGATCCCCACGTCGGCACCGCCTATATGGCGTTGTTCGACAAGGCCTGGTCGCGCAAGACCGGCGGACAGTTCGTCCTGCGCATCGAAGACACCGACCGCAACCGTCTGGTGGAGGGCTCGGAACAGCAGATCTACGATTCGCTGCGTTGGCTCGGTCTGGAGGCGGACGAGAGCCCCGAGGTCGGTGGCCCGCACGCGCCCTACAAGCAGTCCCAGCGCCTGGACACCTATCGTCCGTTCGTCGACCAGCTGATCGAGGACGGCCACGCCTACTACTGCTGGTGCTCGGGTGAGCGGCTGGCGCAGATGCGTGCCGAGCAGCAGGCCAGCAAGCAGTCCGATACCGGCTACGACCGGCTCTGCCTGGGCATGACCCGCGAGGAGCGCGCCGAGTTGCCCGGCTTCAGCGAGACACCGGTCGTCCGGATGCTGATTCCCGACGATGTGCCGCTGAGCTTTCAGGATCTGATCCGCGGCGAAGTGAAGGCCCCGCGTCCCGACGATCAGGTCATCTTGAAGGCCGATGGTTTCCCGACCTACCACCTGGCGGTCGTGGTGGACGATCACCTGATGGACATCACTACGGTGGTGCGCGGCGAGGAGTGGATCAGCTCGACCCCCAAGCATCTGCTGCTGTACTCATGGCTCGGCTGGGACGCTCCCCAGTTCGCGCACATGCCACTGCTGCGCAATACCGACAAGTCGAAGATCTCCAAGCGCAAGAACCCGGCCGCCCGGCTGATGTGGTTCCGCGAACAGGGCTATCTGCCCGAGGCGCTGCGCAATTTCCTCCAGCTGCTCGCATATCCGCCGGCCGCCGGTGAGCAGGAGGTCTCCAGCTTCGAGGAGTTCGTGGACGGTTTCGACTGGGACAAGGTCAGCACGGTCGGGCCGATCTTCGACGTCAAGAAGCTGGATTGGCTGAACGGTGTCTACATCCGCGCGCTGCCGACCGAGGAGCTGGCCGACCGGATCATCGCCTACGCGCTCGAATCGGGACAGTGGAGCGAGGTACCGCCGAAGGGTCGCGATATCGTGCTCGCCGCGACGCCGCTGATCTCGGAGCGGCTGGTCACCCTCGCCGAAGCGCTGCCCAAACTGCAGTTCCTGTTCGTCGGCGACGATGAGCTGACCATCAATCCCGCGGCGGTGGCGAAGCTGAAGGACAACGCCGGCGAGGTGCTGTCGGTGGCCGCCGACGTCTTGGGGCAGCTGGAGCAGTGGAATGCCGAGCTGATCCACGAGGCGCTCAGTACTGCACTGGTCGGGGGTATGGAGCTCAAGCCGAAGTTCGCCTTCGCGCCGATCCGGGTGGCGATCACCGGCGAGCAGGTCTCGCCGCCGCTGTTCGAATCGATGGAGATTCTCGGCAAGGACGCCAGCCTGGCGCGGATCCGGCGTCTGAGCGCTGCACTGTGAGCCTCCGCGCTGCTCGCGGGTCGGGCTGTCTGCAGGCCTTGCGGATAATCCGACCCAAGTTGGAGGGGTGCAAACGGTAGCCCGATTTGAAACCACCCCCTCCGGCGTGCGATGATTTACAGGTTGCTCCTTTGGGGCCGTTGTGTGCGCGCCGCGGATCAAGCAGACGAACTGCTGAGGCCGTGCGGGCAGACAGGGGTTCTGGAGCGCAGGCTTCCAATGGTTGGCGTGTGGCCGCCGGGGGAGCCGCACCAGCTGGACGTGGGCAGTGCCCACTGCGTCGGCGCTCGTCCTTCGGGGTGAACGTTGCGGGCTGGCAAGCATCTGAACAGAGGGCTTGTGGGTAGTGCGGTGAACCATGTGCGACACGCCCGACCACGGGGGTCGAGCAATACGGCATTGACAAGCGATGTTGGGCGGGATTTGGGCCATTTCCGGGTCCGGATTCCGGCAGGGACGAGTAGAAGGAACAACCGTGGCGGGACAAAAGATCCGCATCAGGCTTCGGGCCTATGACCATGAGGTCATTGACTCGTCGGCGCGCAAGATCGTCGACACCGTCACCCGGACGGGTGCCAAGGTCGCCGGCCCAGTGCCGTTGCCGACCGAGAAAAACGTGTGGTGTGTTATTCGCTCGCCGCACAAGTACAAGGACAGCCGCGAGCACTTTGAGATGCGTACCCACAAGCGGCTCATCGACATCCTCGACCCGACCCCCAAGACGGTGGATTCGCTGATGCGTCTCGACCTGCCGGCTGGTGTCGACATCGAGATCAAGCTCCCGTGAGGTCGATCGACATGACTACTGAACGTAAATCCAAGGGCCTGGCGGGCTACAAGCTCGGCATGACCCAGCTCTGGGACGAGAACAACCACATCGTCCCGGTGACCGTCATTCAGGCGGGCCCATGCGTGGTTACCCAGGTGCGTACCCCCGAGATTGATGGCTACTCCGCTGTTCAGCTCGGTTTCGGTGCGGTACGCGCCAAGTCGGTGACCAAACCGCAGGCCGGCCAGTTCGAGAAGGCGGGTGTCACTCCCCGCAAGCATCTGGTGGAGCTGCGTACCGCCGATGCCACCGAGTACACCATCGGCCAGGAGATCACCGCCGATGTCTTCGCTGGTGGCGACGTTGTTGACGTGACCGGCATCACCAAGGGCAAGGGCACCGCAGGTGTCGTCAAGCGCCACGGCTTCAAGGGCCTGCGCGCCAGCCACGGTGTGCACCGCAAGCACCGCTCGCCGGGTTCCATCGGCGGCTGCTCGACCCCAGGCAAGGTCTTCAAGGGCATGCGCATGGCGGGTCGCATGGGTGCTTCTCAGGCCACTGTCCAGAATCTGACCGTGCATGCGGTCGACCCGGAAAAGGGTCTGCTGCTGGTCACCGGTGCTGTCCCGGGCAACAAGGGTTCGCTCGTGGTCGTCCGCACCGCAGCCAAGAAGGGTGATGCCAAGTGAGCGAGACGTTGAAGGTTGACGTCGTCGGCGCCGACGGAAAGCAGGCCGGTTCGGCCGAGCTGCCCGCTGAACTATTCGATGCGACGACGAATGTGCCGCTGATCCACCAGGTGGTGGTTGCTCAGCAGGCGGCGGCTCGTCAGGGCACGCACGCCACCAAGACGCGTGGTGAGGTTCGCGGCGGCGGCGCCAAGCCGTGGCGCCAGAAGGGCACCGGTCGCGCCCGTCAGGGTTCGCGGCGCGCGCCGCAGTGGACCGGTGGCGGCGTCGTGCACGGCCCGCAGCCGCGCAGCTACGCGCAGCGGACCCCCAAGAAGATGATTCAGGCCGCGTTGCGCGGTGCGCTGAGCGATCGTGCCCGCGAGGGTCTGGTCTTCGTCGTCGACCAGTTCGGCATCGGCGATACCCCCTCGACCCGCCAGGCCGCCATCCGGCTTGCTGCGGTCGGCGATTTCACCCGCTACCTGGTGGTGCTCGACCGCAAGGACGAGACCAGCTGGCTGAGCCTGCGCAATCTGCCGGGTGTTCATGTGCTGGCTGTTGATCAGCTGAACGCCTACGACGTGGTCGTTTCGGATGCCGTGGTGTTCACCACCGCCGCGCTCGAGGCTTTCGTTGCCGGTCCTGCCAAGGGCAAGTCGGTCAAGGCTGTGGCCACGGAGTCCGAGGCCGCGGCGCAGGAGGATGAGAAGTGAGCGACGTCAAGATCAGCGATCCGCGCGACATTCTGATCGCGCCGGTCGTCTCCGAGAAGAGCTACGGCCTGCTCGACGAGAACAAGTACACGTTCCTCGTTGACCCCCGCGCCAACAAGACCCAGATCAAGATCGCCGTTGAGCAGATCTTCGGGGTCAAGGTGCTGTCGGTCAACACGATCAACCGGCAGGGCAAGACGCGCCGCACCCGTTACGGGCTCGGTCGTCGCGCCAACACCAAGCGTGCGATCATCAGCGTTGCGCCTGGCGACCGGATCGACATCTTCCAGGGCCCGACGGCCTGACGACAACAAGGACGACGAGACAGATGGCAATTCGCAAGTACAAGCCGACCACTCCCGGTCGCCGTGGTGCGAGCGTCTCCGACTTCGCCGAAGTCACCCGCTCGACTCCTGAGAAGTCGCTGGTGGCCCCCAAGACGAAGACCGGTGGACGCAACAACCAGGGTCGCATCACGACGCGTCACATCGGTGGCGGTCACAAGCAGGCTTACCGCCTGATCGATTTCAAGCGTTACGACAAGGACGGCGTGCCGGCCAAGGTCGCTCACATCGAGTACGACCCGAACCGTACCGCCCGCATCGCGCTGCTGCACTACGCGGACGGCGAGAAGCGTTACATCATCGCTCCGGCGGGCTTGGCACAAGGTGCCGTGGTCGTCTCGGGCGTCGAGGCCGATATCAAGCCCGGCAACAACCTGCCGCTGCGCAACATCCCGGTCGGCACCACGGTGCACGCCGTGGAGTTGCGTCCCGGCGGCGGAGCCAAGATGGGCCGCTCGGCCGGTGTGGCCATTCAGCTGGTGGCCCGCGAGGGCAAGCACGCCACGCTGCGGATGCCTTCGGGCGAGATGCGGATGGTCGACGTGCGCTGCCGCGCCACGATCGGTGCAGTCGGCAACGCCGAGCAGTCCAACATCAACTGGGGCAAGGCCGGCCGGATGCGCTGGAAGGGCGTCCGTCCGACTGTCCGCGGTGTTGTGATGAACCCGCACGACCACCCGCACGGTGGTGGCGAGGGCCGTACCTCCGGTGGTCGTCATCCGGTGTCACCTTGGGGCAAGCCGGAAGGCCGCACCCGTAGCAAGAAGAAGGCCAGTAGCAAGTTGATCGTCCGTCGCCGCAAGACCGGCAAGAAGCGCTGACAGGGAGTTTAGGTAATGCCACGCAGCCTTAAGAAGGGTCCCTTCGTCGACGAGCACCTGGCCAAGAAGGTCGATGCCCAGAACGAGAAGGGCACCAAGAACGTCATCAAGACTTGGTCGCGACGCTCGATGATCGTGCCCGACATGCTCGGTCACACCATCGCGGTGCATGACGGTCGCAAGCATGTGCCGGTGTTCATCACCGAGGCCATGATCGGTCACAAGCTCGGAGAGTTCGCCCCCACGCGTACTTTCCGCGGCCATGTGAAGGACGACAAGAAGAGCCGTCGGCGCTGACGCCTGGGGAGACAAGGAACTGATTCGACAATGAGCAACAACAACGAGCGACCCAGCCGTCGCCTTGCCCTGCTCGGCGATCGGCCTGGCTCGTATGCCATCGCGCGTCACGTGCGGATGAGCCCGACGAAGGTCCGCCGAGTGGTCGACCTGGTGCGCGGGATGGACGTCAACGATGCCCTGGCCACGCTGCGGTTCGCCCCGCAGGCGGCCAGCGAGCCGGTCTACAAGGTGGTCGCCTCCGCGGTCGCCAACGCCGAGAACACCGAGTCCCTGCGCGCGGACGACCTGTACGTTTCACAGGCGTTCGTCGACGAGGGCGTGACCATGCGCCGCATCCGGCCACGCGCCAAGGGTTCGGCAAGCCGCATCTACAAGCGCGCCAGCCACATCACCGTGGTGGTCGAGCCCAAGGCCGCCGAGGCCGCCAACACCAAGAAGGAGGCCTGAGCATGGGACAGAAGATCAACCCGATCGGCTTCCGCCTGGGTGTGACCACAGACCACACCGCTCGCTGGTATGCCGACAAGCAGTACGCCGAGTTCGTGGGCGAGGACGACAAGATCCGCAAGTACCTGACGAGCTCGCTGGAGCGCGCCGGTATCAGCAAGATCGAGATTGAGCGTCGCTCCGAGCGCGTCACCATCTTCCTGCACGCTGCTCGTCCGGGCATCGTCATCGGCCGTAACGGTGCCGAGGCCGAGCGGGTTCGTGCAGCGCTGGAGAAGATGACCGGCAAGCAGGTCCAGCTGAACATCCTCGAGGTGCGCAACCCCGAGACCGACGCCCAGCTGGTCGCCCAGGGCATCGCCGAGCAGCTCGGCGCCCGCGTGGCCTTCCGCCGCGCGATGCGCAAGGCCCAGCAGACCGCCATGCGCGCCGGTGCCCAGGGCATCCGCGTGAAGTGCTCCGGTCGTCTGGGTGGCGCCGAAATGAGCCGCTCCGAGGGCTACCGCGACGGCCGTGTGCCGCTGCACACCCTGCGCGCCGATATCGACTACGGCTTCTACGAGGCCAAGACCACCTTCGGCCGCATCGGCGTGAAGGTCTGGATCTACAAGGGCGATGTGATCGGCACCCGCGCCGAGCGCGCCGCCCAGAAGGCGGCCCGTCAGGCCGCTCCGTCACGTGGTCAGCGGTCGAACCGTCGTCCCGGACGCGGCGAGGGCCGCGACCGTGGTGATCGTGGTGGACGCCGCAATCGGGCCGAAGAGGCTCGCAGCGAGGCTCCCGCCGCAGCTGACCAGGGCGCTGCCAGCGCCCCCGCTACCGAGAACGCAGGAGCCTGAGCATGCTGATTCCTCGTCGAGTGAAGCACCGCAAGCAGCACCGCCCGCACCGCGACGGTCTGGCCAAGGGTGGCACTCAGCTGGCCTTCGGCGACTACGGCATTCAGTCGCTGGAGTCGTCCTACCTGACCAACCGGCAGATCGAGGCCGCGCGTATTGCGATGACCCGTCACATCAAGCGTGGTGGCAAGGTCTGGATCAACGTCTTCCCCGATCGTCCGTTGACCAAGCACCCGGCCGAATCCCGGATGGGTTCGGGCAAGGGCTCTCCGGAGTTCTGGGTCGCCAATATCAAGCCCGGACGCGTGCTTTTCGAGCTGTCCGGTGTTACCGAGGATGTGGCTCGTGAGGCCATGCGCCTCGCCATTCACAAACTGCCCTTCAAAGCCCGCTTCATCAAGCGCGAAGAGGTGAACTGACCATGGCTGACACCAAGGCACTCAACGCCGTCGAGCTGCGCGGTCTGTCCGGCAAGGAGCTCAACGACCAGGTTCTGGCACTGAAGGAAGAGCTGTTCAACCTGCGCTTCCAGTCGGCCACCGGTCAGCTGAGTTCCACCGCTCGGCTGCGTGAGGTTCGCAAGGACATCGCCCGCATCTACACGGTGCTGCAGGAACGCAACCTCGGCATCATCGAAGACCCAGATCAGAAGGCTGACGAAGCATGAGCGAGACGAACACCGAACCCCGGCGCGCCGGACGCAAGGTCCGCGAGGGCGTCGTGGTGTCCGACAAGATGGACAAGACCATCGTGGTCGCGGTCGCTGATCGCGTGAAGCACCCGCTGTACGGCAAGGTCCTGAGCCAGACCACCAAGCTGAAGGCCCACGACGAGGACAACCAGGCCGGCGTGGGTGACCGCGTGCGCGTCATGGAGACTCGTCCGCTGTCGGCTACCAAGCGCTGGCGCTTGATCGAGATCGTCGAGAAGGCCCGCTAATACCGTCCTGGCAAAATCCAGGGCAACCCAACGAGTTCCGCAAGGCCCTCTGAACAGGGAACCGGTGGAGCGGAGGAGAAGAAATGATCCAGCAGGAGACGCGACTGCGAGTCGCCGACAACACTGGTGCCAAGGAGATCTTGTGCATCCGTGTGCTCGGTGGCTCGAAGCGTCGCTACGCCGGTCTCGGTGACACGATCGTGGCCACCGTGAAGGACGCCATCCCCGGCGGCAACGTCAAGAAGGGCGATGTGGTCAAGGCCGTCATCGTCCGTACCGCCAAGGAGCATCGTCGCGCCGACGGCTCCTACATCAAGTTCGACGAGAATGCGGCTGTCATCCTGAAGAACGACGGCGAGCCTCGCGGCACCCGCATCTTCGGCCCGGTCGCTCGTGAACTGCGCGACAAGAAGTTCATGCGCATCGTGTCGCTCGCCCCGGAGGTGATCTGAGTGAAGCTCAAGAAGGGTGACCGCGTCAAGGTCATCGCGGGCAAGGACAAGGGTGCGGTCGGCGAGATCATGGCCGTCTACCCGGACGCCAACCGCGTTCTGGTTCAGGGCGTGAACATCATGAAGCGCCATGTGCGCGATCAGGCCGACCCGAACACCGGGCGTACCACCAAGGGTGGTGTCATCAGTTCGGAGGCGCCGATTCACGCGTCGAACGTCCAGCTGGTGACCAAGGATGCCGACGGCAACGAGGTGCTGACCCGCGCAGGTTCGCAGCGCGTCGAGGTCACCAAGACCCGTTCCGACGGCTCGGAGTACACCCGCACCCGTGGTGTGCGTATCGCCCGCAAGACCGGGAAGGAGATCTGATGGCCCGCAAGTCCGAAGCCGTCGAGAAGCCGGCCGAGGTGGTCCGCGCGTCCGCTGCGACCACCCCGCGCCTCAAGAAGCGCTATCGCGAAGAGATCGTGCCCGCGCTGAACGAAGAGTTCAAGTACGCCAACGTGATGCAGATCCCCGGTCTGACCAAGATCGTGGTGAACATGGGCGTCGGCGAGGCTGCTCACGATTCGAAGATCCTGGATGGAGCGATCCGCGATCTGACCGCCATCACCGGACAGAAGCCGCAGGTGACCAAGGCCCGCAAGTCCATCGCGCAGTTCAAGCTGCGTGAAGGTCAGGCGATCGGCTGCCACGTCACGCTGCGCGGCGACCGCATGTGGGAGTTCGCCGACCGGCTGCTGACCACCGCGCTGCCGCGGATCCGCGACTTCCGTGGGTTGAACGGCAACCAGTTCGATGGCAATGGCAACTACACCTTCGGTCTGAACGAGCAGGTCATGTTCCACGAGATCGATCAGGACAAGATCGATCGCCTGCGCGGTATGGACATCACCTTCGTCACCACCGCCACCAACGATCGCGAGGGCCGGGCGCTGCTCAAGCATCTGGGCTTCCCGTTCAAGGCTGTCGATGACGCCAAGGCCCAGCGTGGCGTGAAGATCCAGTTCAAGTCGAAGTCGGCTGCCAAGGCCGCCGCGAAGAGGAAGTGAGGCCGCGATGGCCAAGACTGCTCTGCGGGTCAAGCAGGCCCGCAAGCCGAAGTTCAAGGTGCGCGCCTACACCCGCTGCCAGCGTTGCGGACGGCCGAGGTCGGTTTACCGTACCTTCGGTCTGTGCCGCATCTGCCTGCGCGAGCTCGCCCATGCCGGCGCGCTGCCGGGTGTGACCAAGTCTTCCTGGTGAGCTACTCACCGATCCCAATCCCGACGCGGCAGGTCCCCTCACCGGGAAACCGCTGCGAGAAAGAGGCTCATAAGCCATGACGATGACCGACCCGATCGCAGACATGCTGACGCGGCTGCGTAACGCGAATCAGGCCTACCACGATTCGACGACCATGCCCCACTCGAAGATCAAGGTGCGTATCGCCGAGATCCTCAAGCAGGAGGGCTACATCGAGTCCTACCAGGTGGCCGAGCCGGCTGACGGCGAGGTTGGCAAGACGCTGACCATCACCCTCAAGTACGGCGAGGATCGCACCCGCTCCCTGGCGGGGCTGCGCCGCATCAGCAAGCCCGGTCTGCGGGTCTACACGAAGTCGAACGACCTGCCCAAGGTTCTGGGTGGCATGGGAATCGCGATTATCTCGACCTCCCAGGGCCTCATGACCGACAAGCAGGCACACCAGAAGTCTGTGGGCGGGGAAGTCCTCGCCTACGTCTGGTGACCGGACGAGGATGAGAAGGAGGAACTGACATGTCACGAATTGGCAAGCTCCCGATCACCGTCCCATCCGGTGTCGAGGTGACCATCGATGGTCGCGACGTGCGAGTCAAGGGTCCGAAGGGCACCTTGAGCCGTACGATCTCCGCCCCCATCACTATTGAGAAGAACGATGAAGGCCAGCTGGTGGTCGCTCGTCCCGACGATGAGCGCAACTCGCGCGCACTGCACGGACTGACCCGCACCCTGGTGAACAACATGGTCATCGGTGTCACCGATGGCTACTCGCGGACGCTCGAGATTGTCGGCGTCGGCTACCGCGTGATCCAGAAGACCCCGAAGCAGGTCGAGTTCGCCCTGGGCTTCAGCCATCCGGTGATCGTGGACGCCCCCGAGGGCATCACCTTCGAGGTCGAGACCCCGCAGCGGTTCCACATCCGTGGCATCGACAAGCAGGTCGTCGGCGAGGTGGCCGCGAACATTCGCAAGATTCGCAAGCCCGAGCCGTACAAGGGCAAGGGCGTGCGCTATCAGGGCGAGCACGTGCGCCGCAAGGCTGGAAAGGCTGGTAAGTGATCATGGCTATCTCGCTGCGTACGAGCAAGCACGAGGCCGCAAAGACGGCTGCTCGCGGCCGCCGGGCCGCCCGTGGCCGCAAGAAGATCTTCGGCTACCCGGAGCGTCCTCGTCTGGTGGTCACCAAGAGCGCCCGTCACACCCTGGTTCAGGTCGTGGACGATGTTGCCGGCAAGACGCTGGCTTCCGCGTCCACCATGGAGCCGGAGCTGCGCGCGCTGGCCGGCGACAAGTCGGCCCGGGCCGCCAAGGTTGGCGAGCTGATCGCTCAGCGTGCCAAGGACGCCGGCGTCACGCAGGTCGTCTTCGACCGTGCAGGCCACCAATACCACGGCCGGATTGCTGCGCTGGCGGATGCCGCCCGCGAAGCCGGCCTCGGACTCTGAGACACGACGAAAGGTAGATGAGCGATGAGTGAAACCCAGCGCGGCACTGGCCGCCAGGGCCAGCGTCGCGGCCGTGATGATCGTCGTGGCCGTGACCAGAACAGCGATCGTGAGAAGAAGGATCAGTACCTCGAGCGGGTAGTGTCCATCAACCGCGTCGCCAAGGTCGTCCAGGGTGGCCGGCGCTTCAGCTTCACCGCGCTGGTCGTGGTGGGCGACGGCGAGGGCACCGTGGGTGTCGGCTACGGCAAGGCCAAGGAGGTGCCCGCGGCGATCGCCAAGGGCGTCGAGGAGGCCAAGAAGCACTTCTTCAAGGTGCCGATGGTGCAGCGCACCATCCCGCATCCGGTGATCGGTGAGCGCGCCGCTGGTGTGGTCATGCTGCGTCCGGCTTCGCCCGGTACCGGTGTGATCGCCGGTGGTTCGGCCCGTGCGGTCCTCGAATGCGCAGGCATTCAGGACGTGCTGGCCAAGTCGCTCGGCTCGGCCAACTCAATCAACGTGGTGCACGCCACCGTTGCGGCTCTCCAGCAGCTGGAGGAGCCGGAGCAGGTTGCCAAGCGGCGCGGCAAGTCGGTTGAGGAGGTCGCTCCGGCGGCTCTGCTCCGGGCTCGTAAGGAGGCGGCGCATGCCTGAGCTGAAGGTGACCCAGGTGAAGTCCGGGATCGGCGAGAAGCCGGCTGCACGCAAGACCCTGCGTGCGCTGGGGCTGCGCAAGATCGGTGACCAGGTCGTGCACGCTGATCGTCCCGAGATTCGCGGGATGGCCCAGGCCGTGCGGCACCTGGTCGAAGTAGAAGAGGTGAACTGACAATGGCGCTGAAGGTACATCATCTGCGCCCCGCGCCCGGCGCACACACCGACGCCAAGCGCGTCGGTCGTGGCGAGGGCGGCAAGGGTGGCAAGACTGCCGGCCGCGGCACCAAGGGCAGCGGCGCACGCAAGAACATCCCCGAGAACTTCGAGGGTGGCCAGATGCCGCTGCACATGCGCATCCCGAAGATGCGTGGCTTCCAGAACCCGTTCAAGGTGAGCTTCCAGGTCGTGAACGTTTCGCGGCTCGGCGAGCTGTTCCCCGAAGGCGGAGCTGTGAGCGTGGACGATCTGGTTGCCGCCGGCGCAGTCCGTTCGGGCAAGCCGGTCAAGGTGCTGGGCAGCGGTGAGGTCAGCGTGAAGCTCGACGTGACCGCGGATGCTTTCTCGGCGTCGGCCAAGCAGAAGATCGAGGCCGCCGGAGGTAGCGTCACCGAGCGGTGACCTGCTGAGCGGTCCGACTGGTTCCAGTTGATTCAGTGAGACGGGCGATCCCATCCTGGGTCGCCCGTCTTGCCGTATCTGCTGCCGGCCAACAGGTGGCGCCAGCGATCTGACCGAGCCGTGATCTGATCGGAGTAGGGGATAGCGTGCCCGGCTTGGTAGGCTACAAGAGTTTGCGTGCCGTGTGTGCGTTGTTCGTCCACCGACAAGCTGATCCATCATCGAGTCAATGAAAGAGGGAACCGGATGGTCTCCGCCTTCCTCAATGCGTTCCGGACGCCGGACCTTCGCAAGAAGATCCTCTTCACGCTGGGCATCCTGGTGCTGCTGCGGCTGGGTTCCACGATCCCGACGCCGAACGTCAACGCGAGCGCCATCCGCAGCTGTGCGACTGCCGCCACCACCGGCGAGTCCGCCGGCGTCTACTCGATGATCAACATGTTCTCGGGCGGCGCGTTGCTGCACCTGTCGATCTTCGCACTCGGCGTGATGCCCTACATCACGAGTTCGATCATCCTGCAGCTGCTGACCGTGGTCATTCCGCGCTTGGAGACGCTGAAGAAGGAGGGCGGCTCGGGCCAGCAGAAGATCACTCAGTACACCCGCTGGCTGACCATCGTCCTGGCGGTCCTGCAGGCCACCTCGTTCACGATGCTGGCGGTCAACGGCAATCTGTTCACCACCTGCGCCCTGGACATCGTCTACTCGAACGGCATCTTCCCGATCGTGGTGATGATCCTCACCATGACCGCAGGCACCTCGATCATCATGTGGTTCGGCGAGCTGATCACCGACCGCGGCGTCGGCAACGGCATGTCGGTCATCATCTTCACTCAGATCGCGGCGCGTTTCCCGGCATCCATGTGGAACATCCGCAACGGCCAGAACGACCCGAACCGCGGCCTGCTGGTGATGCTGCTGGTGATCGCGGTCGGTCTGCTGGTGATGGCCGGTGTCGTCTACGTCGAGCAGGCACAGCGCCGGATCCCGGTGCAGTACGCCAAGCGGATGGTAGGCAACCGGCTGCTGGGCGGGTCGTCCACCTACATCCCACTGAAGGTCAACCAGGCCGGTGTCATCCCGGTCATCTTCGCGAGCTCGATTCTGTATCTACCGGTGCTGTTCACCATGTTCTCGTCCACCGGCAAGGTCGCCGAATGGGTCTCCACCAACCTGGCGACCGGTACCGGGCTGTGGTACAACCTCATCTTCTTCGTCCTGATCATCTTCTTCGCGTACTTCTATGTCTCGATCACGTTCAACCCCGTCGAGATCAGCGACAACATGAAGAAGTACGGCGGCTTCATCCCGGGCATCCGCGCCGGCAAGCCCACCGAAGACTATCTGGCCTACGTGCTTTCGCGTTTGACCGCGCCAGGCGCTCTTTACCTTGGTATCATCTCGCTCATCCCATCGGTGGCGATCCTGCTGTTCAATGCTGATCAGAACTTCCCGTTCGGCGGGACGAGCCTCCTCATTATGGTGGGCGTTGGCCTCGACACGGTGAAGCAGATCGAGAGCCAGCTGCACCAGCGACATTACGAAGGATTCCTCAAATGAGACTGATCATTATGGGGGCTCCGGGCGCAGGTAAAGGCACCCAGGCCCCAAGCATCGCTACCCACTACGGCATTCCGGCGATTTCGACCGGCGACATCTTCCGTGCGAACGTGAAGCAGAAGACCCCACTGGGCCTCAAGGTGGAAGCGATCATGGCGGCCGGTGATTATGTTCCGGACGAACTCACCGAGCAGATCGTCGCCGACCGGCTGGATCAGGACGATGCGCAGTCCGGCTTCCTGCTGGACGGCTTCCCCCGCACCCTGCACCAGGTCGGCGCGCTGGACGACTACCTCGCCGAGCGCGGTCACCAGCTCGACGCCGTGCTGTCGCTGACCGTCGACACCGAGGCGCTCATTCAGCGTCTCCTGAAGCGCGCCCAGATCGAAGGACGCGCCGACGACTCCGAGGAGACCATCCGGCATCGCATGGACGTCTACCAGCAGGACACCAGCCCGTTGATCGACGACTACCGCGACCGCGGCCTGCTGATCGAGGTCGACGGCGACGGCCAGATCGCCGAGGTCTCCGAACGGATCTTCGCCGCACTGTCCGGGGTGGCTGACGCACGGTGAATCTACGCGGCATCGAGGTCAAAACCACCGAACAGATCCAAGCCATGCGCAAGGCCGGTCTGGTGGTGGCAGAGGCACTCATCGCCATGGGGGAGGCGGCGCGGCCCGGTGTCCGCACCGCCGACCTCGACACCGTCGCCCGCACGGTGCTGGGCGACCACGGCGCCACCAGTTCGTTCCTGAACTACGGCACCGATTTCGGTATCCCGCCCTACCCGGCCACCGTGTGCATCTCGGTGGACGAAGAGGTCGTGCACGGCATCCCCGGCGACCGCCGGCTCGCCGAGGGTGACATCGTCTCGGTGGATTTCGGTGCGATCCTGAACGGCTGGCACGGTGACGCGGCACGAACCTTCATCGTCGGTGGCGGGACCACTCCCGAGGCCGCCGACCTGGTCGAGATCACCCGCAAAGCCATGTGGGACGGTATCGCGGCGGTGGCGTCCGCCAAGCGGGTGGGCGATGTCAGTGCCGCCATCCAGGCATCGGCCACCCATTCGGGACGCCGGCTGGGCATCGTGCGCGAGTACACCGGGCACGGCATCGGCTCGGCCATGCATCAGCCGCCGGATGTGCCGAACTACGGCAACCCTCGACGCGGTCCGCGCCTGAGCACCGGTATGTGCCTGGCGATCGAGCCCATCTTCACCCTCGGTTCGGCCGGCACGGTCGAACTGGACGACGAGTGGACAGCGGTCACCGACGACGGCTCGTGGGCCGCCCACTGGGAGAACACCGTGGCGATCACCGAGGACGGGCTGTGGGTGCTCACCGAGCCCGACGGGGGACGAGCCGAGCTCGCTGCCCGCGGTGTCACGATCAACGAGCTCTAGCCACGTCCTCAAGGCCCTGCCAGTGCCCCGACGGCCGTCGGCAGTGGTGTCCCCAGCCGGAACCCACAGCCGGCCCGTCAGCGGCGATCAGGACGCGAAAACCCCCAGCAAGGGGTTCCACTCGGTGATGGTCAGCGAGTCCAGGACGTCGTTCACCGACATCGGGTCATCGGCGACCAGAGCCCGCACCTGATCGACATTGTCGGCCGAAAAGATCAGCAGCGCGGAATCACGATCTGCTCCGACGTAGGGGCCCGAAGCCTTGAGGGATCCCGCCTCGACCAGCGAGCGGAGATAGACGCGATGCTCGGGGCGCACCCGGGCGACCAGTTCGGCGTCACTGCTGTAGACGTACTGCACTGCGAAATAAGCCATGCGCACAGCTTAGGGGTGGAATGCCGATTCTGCCGCCCACCCAGGACCCCCGATTTGGGCGGCGTGACGCAGAAGAGTAGCATAGGACGTCGGTCATTGGGTTCATCATGCCCTCAGCATGTTGGGCCGGGTGACGTGCGTCCAACCATGCAGAGAGCAGGAGTGAATGGCGAAGAAAGAAGGAGCACTCGAACTCGAGGGAACAGTGGTCGAAGCCCTACCCAACGCGATGTTCCGTGTTGAGCTGGACAACGGTCACAAGGTGCTTGCCACCATCAGCGGCAAGATGCGTCAGCACTACATTCGGATCCTTCCGCAGGACCGGGTGGTGGTCGAGTTGTCTCCGTACGATCTGACCCGTGGACGCATCGTCTACCGCCACAAATAACAAGGAGAAGCTCGAATGAAGGTTCAGCCGAGCGTCAAGAGGATCTGCGACAACTGCAAGGTGATTCGTCGCCGTGGTGTCGTCCGGGTGATTTGCACCAACCCGCGGCACAAGCAGCGTCAGGGCTGATCCGACGCAAGACGACCACAACTGAATATCTCAGCAACGTGAGAGCAACCTGACTCTTCGGAGCCCAGTGACTACCCCCGGACGAAGGCCGGGGACCCAGACCCGGGAAGATTCTCGGCAAGGCGATCTGGGAACGCCTCACGCCACACACCTTCGCGTTGACCGGCCCCGAAAGAGCCGGCGACGAATGAAACGAAAGGTAACCGCCACATGGCACGCCTCCAAGGTGTTGACCTTCCGCGCGAGAAGCGTCTGGAAGTTGCACTCACCTACATCTACGGCATCGGCAAGACCCGTGCCGCCGAAACCCTGGCAGCCACTGGGATCAGTGGTGACATCCGCGTGAAGGACCTCACCGACGAGCAACTCGTCGCGCTGCGTGATTTCATGGACGCGAACTACGAGGTCGAAGGCGACCTGCGGCGCTCGGTTGCCGCGGACATCCGCCGCAAGATCGAGATCGGCACCTACCAGGGCCGTCGTCACCGCAGCGGCCTACCCGTCCGCGGTCAGCGCACTCGCACCAACGCCCGCACCCGCAAGGGCAAGAAGAAGGCCGTCGCGGGCAAGAAGAAGGTTCGCTGACCCCACACGCCGGGGGTTGCGGTGCGAAGCGCCGACCACCCCGCGGGGTAAGCCCTCACCCAGACATCTGCCAAGGAGAACAACAGACTTATGGCTACTGCAGGCCGAAAGGGCGCCGCTGCCAAGACGAAGGTGCGGCGCAAGGAAAAGAAGAATGTGGTCACCGGACAGGCCCACATCAAGAGCACGTTCAACAACACCATCATCACCATCACCGACGCCAATGGTGCGGTCATCTCGTGGGCCAGCTCGGGCACCGTGGGCTTCAAGGGCTCGCGCAAGTCGACGCCGTTCGCCGCTCAGATGGCTGCCGAGGCCGCCGGCCGGCGCGCGATGGAGCACGGCATGAAGCGTGTTGATGTTTTCGTCAAGGGTCCCGGCTCGGGACGTGAGACCGCGATTCGTTCGCTCGGTGCGATCGGGCTCGAGGTGGGCACCATCTCGGATGTCACCCCGACCCCGCACAATGGCTGCCGCCCGCCGAAGCGCCGTCGCGTCTAATCATCCGAGCCTCAGAAAGGACTTAACACACCATGGCCCGTTACACCGGACCCATTACCAAGAAGTCCCGTCGCCTCGGGACTGACCTGGTCGGAAACGACAAGGCTTTCGAACATCGTCCCTACCCGCCGGGCCAGCACGGCCGCGGGCGCACCAAGGACTCCGAGTACCTGCTGCAGCTCAAGGAGAAGCAGAAGGCTCGCTACGCGTACGGCGTGTTGGAGAAGCAGTTCCGCCGCTACTACCAGGAGGCCGACCGGCTGCCCGGCAAGACCGGTGACACCCTGCTGCAGATCCTCGAATCGCGGCTCGACAATGTCGTGTACCGCGCCGGTTTCGCGTCCACCCGCCGTCAGGCCCGCCAGATGGTCAGCCATGGCCACTTCCTGGTCAACGGCAAGCGCGTCACCATCCCGAGCTACCGGGTCACCGCGCTCGACATCGTCGACGTGGCCCCCAAGTCGGCCAACCTGACTCCGTTCATCATCGCCCGCGAGACCTGGGGCGAGCGCGAGATCCCGGGCTGGTTGACCGTCAAGCCGAACCGCATGCGGATCCTGGTGCACCAGCTGCCCACCCGCGAGCAGATCGTGATCGACGTCAACGAGCAGGCCATCGTCGAGCTCTACTCGAAGTAAGCACTGCCAACGGGGCGCGGAACGGTTCCGCGCCCCACTGATCGCGTCGTCATATAGCGGGCGGCGCGGGAAGGACACCACATGCTCATCGCACAGCGCCCGACCCTTGTCGAAGAGGTCGTCGCCGACAATCGTTCACGGTTCGTCATCGAGCCGCTGGAGCCGGGCTTCGGTTACACACTGGGCAACTCGTTGCGCCGGACGCTGCTGTCGTCCATTCCGGGCGCAGCGGTCACCAGCATCAAAATCGAGGGCAACCAGCACGAGTTCAGCACCCTGCCCGGGGTGGTCGAGGATGTCACCGAGATCATCCTCAACCTCAAGGGGCTGGTGTTGACCAGCGACAACGACGAGCCCGTCGCCATGTACCTGCGCAAGTCGGGTGCGGGCGCAGTGACCGCCGCCGACATCGCCGCTCCGGCCGGTGTCGAGGTGCTCAACCCCGAGCTGCACATCGCCGAGCTCAACGAGAAGGGCGCCATCGAGATGGAGCTCATCGTCGAGCGTGGCCGCGGCTACGTGTCGGCTGCTCAGAACGACAACCCGGACGCGGAGATCGGCCGCATCGCTGTCGACTCGATCTACTCGCCGGTCACCAAGGTGACGTACAAGGTCGAGGCCACCCGCGTCGAGACCCGTACCGACTTCGATCGCCTCATCATCGATGTCGAGACCAAGCCCGCCATCACCCCGCGTGACGCCGTGGCCAGCGCCGGCAAGACCCTGGTCGAGCTGTTCGGACTGGCACGCGAACTCAACGCGGAGGCCGAGGGCATCGAGATCGGCCCGAGCCCGATGGACGAGCAGCTGGCCGCGGACCTGCAGCTGCCGGTCGAGGACCTCAACCTGACCGTCCGCTCGTACAACTGCCTCAAGCGCGAGGGCATCCACACCGTGGGTGAGCTGGTCGGACGCAGCGAACAAGACCTGCTCGACATCCGCAACTTCGGCTCGAAGTCGATCGACGAGGTCAAGCAGAAGCTGGCCGAACTCGGGTTGGCGCTCAAGGACAGCGCTCCCGGCTTCGATCCGCTGGCCGCCGCCGACCAGTTCGTCGATGCCGATGGCGACGAGGACGACGAGTTCATCGAGACCGAGCAGTACTGATCCCTCACTAATTACCTGGAGAACGAATAATGCCCAAGCCAACTAAGGGCCCCCGCCTCGGCGGCAGCCCTGCCCACGAGCGGATCATCTTGGCCAACCTGGCCAGCCAGCTGTTCGAGCATGACCGCATCACCACCACCGAGACCCGGGCCCGTCGCGTCCAGCCGTTGGCTGAGCGACTGATCAGCAAGGCCAAGCGCGGTGATCTGCACAACCGTCGGATCGTTCGCCAGACGATCACCAACCCGGACGTGCTGCACAAGCTCTTCGCCGAGATCGCGCCGGCCATGGAGGGTCGTGAGGGTGGCTACACCCGCATCACCAAGATCGGTCCGCGCAAGGGCGACAACGCTCCGATGGCGGTCATCGAACTGATCACCACTCCGGTGGCGGCCAAGAAGGCTGCTCCCGCCGCCGCGGACGTCGCTGCTGCCATCAACGATGCCGCGGCTGCCGAACAGGCCGCGGCCACCGATCTGGTCGAGGCCGCGCAGGCTGCTGCAGACGAGATCGAGACTGCGGCTGATGCCGAGGTCGTCGCCGACAGCGCCGATGAGGCTGCGGCCGAGACTGCTGACGACCAGGCCAAGGCCTGATCTCCTGCTGATCGCCGAGACCGGCGGTACCCACTGCGGGTACCGCCGGTTTTTGCATTGCCGCGCAGGGCCGGACCGGGGCGGATAAACTCATGAGGTTATCTGATCAGGGAGGCGTGAATGGCTCGGCTACGGATAGCCCAGCTCGCCAACTTCGTCAGCGAGACCTCGGGCGGTATGAAGATCGCCATCGACGAGCTGGGCCGCGGCTATCTGGCCAGCGGCGCCGACAGGATGCTGATCATTCCCGGGCCGCGGGATTGCATCACGGACACCGAGATGGGCACCATCGTGCAGGTGCGGGCGCCGAAGGTATCGTCCACTTACCGCATGATCGCGGAGCCCCATCGGGTCTTCGACATGCTGGGGCGATTCTCGCCCACGTCGGTGGAATGCTCCGACAAGTGGACGCTGTCGGGTGTCGGACGCTGGGCGGCGCGGCGCGGCGTGGGTTCGGTGTTGTTCAGCCACGAACGGCTGGACGACATGGCATCGGGCTGGATGCGGTCGGGCACGATCGCGAAACCCGCGGTTCGGTTGATGATGAACCGTCGTCTGGCCAGGAGTTTCGACATCATCGTGGTGACCTCCGACTACTCGGCGGGCGAATGGTCGGGGCTGGACGTTGATCTGCGGCAGGTGCCGCTGGGTGTGGACCTGGCGATATTCAATCCCGACAAGGGCGCCCCGAGCGGCGGCGAGCGGGCGTTGCAGCTGTGCTACGCGGGCCGGATGTCGCATGAGAAGCATCCGCAACTGGCGGTGGCGGCGGCCGCCGAACTGCACCGCAGGGGAGTGGAGTTCGACCTGCACATGTGCGGCACCGGGCCCGATCTCAAGGCTCTGCAGGCGCAGGCCGGTCATGCTCCGGTCCACTTCCACGGTTTCGTTGCCGGACGTGAGGAGGTCGCCCGCAGGCTGGCCTGCTCCGATATCTCGCTGTCCGTCAGCCCGACGGAGACCTTCGGTCTTGCGGTACTCGAGGCGCTGGCCTGCGGAACGCCGGTGGTCACCTCCGACCGCGGGGGAGCCAGCGAACTGATCACCTCCCGCTGTGGCGAGTGGGGCAGCCCCGACTCGTCCGGCATTGCAGACGCCATCGAACGGCTGGCCGGCCGGCTGTCGGCGCAGGTGCGCATCGCGGCCCGGTCACATGCGTGCGAATTCGATTGGAGCAGGCCGATTTCGCGCATGATGGATATACACGAGCAGGCTGCGGAGAAAGGCAGGCGAGCACGATGAACTCCAAGTGCGCATGGTGGTTGGCCCCGGTGGCGGGCCTCGCAGCGGCGGCCTTCACGCCCGTGGTGCTGCGGGCACCCAAACCTGCGATGAATCTTCCGCGCGATGTCCGCGATCTCCACGAAGCCCTCGAGGACTGCCTGGAATCGCGATTGGACGGATGGGAGCTGGTGGATTTCGCGACCCGCCTGGTCAACGAGAAGTTCACCCGCTACTCGGTCTGGCATCTGTGGGAGAACTCCGGACTGGCGTTCAAGAACAGCCGCGGGTTCTCCGAGCAGTACAACCTCGGTCTGGCGCGCGTCTTGTCGGGTCTGGGCTACGACGTGCAGGCTGTGCACGCCAGGCATGTGCATTTCGACCCCGAGCGGCCCGGCACCGAGAGCTGGCGCAACGGCCACACCTGGCTTCGGGTCAGCTACCGGGGCGAGACCCTGGACGTCTGTGCCTCACGAGCCGGTCATCGTGCCGGGAAGGTGAGTTTCATGCCGCTCAGCGATCCCCGGCCGGTGCACTTCTGGACGGGCGGTCTGATCCGGCTCGGTCTTGCCGGGCCGGTCACCTACGAGGTGTGGAAGTCGTGGCTTTCCGGAAGGCCGGTGCCACGCTGGGTCTTCCGTGGCTTCCACGACCGCGGCTGAGTCACCGGGCGCGGAGTTCAGTGGGGCGGTTCGGCTCTGGAACCCAGCCGGTATCCGGGAACCCAACAGAGATGCAGTAGGGGCTGTGCGGACATGCCGCACAGCCCCTACTGGCAATCATGAATCGGCGAAGGAGCAGCTCACCTCAGCCCGAGCTTGGCCGTGCAGGCCGGCCAAGCGCCCCAACCCTGGGCTGCCTGGACCTTCTCGGCGATCGCGATCTGCTGCTCGCGGGTGGCCTGTGAGGCGGTCGGTGCGTACGCAGTGCCGCCGTAGGCGGCCCAGGTCGAGGCGCTGAACTGCAGACCACCGTAGTAACCGTTGCCGGTGTTGATGGCCCAGTTGCCGCCCGACTCGCATTGCGCGATGGCGTCCCAAGTGCTTCCACTGCTGACAGCAGGCGCCGCTGCACCGGTATTGCCGGACGAGGTGGTGACCTTCGTGCCGACCTTCACCTCGCGGGTGACCGGCTCGCTCACCACGGACTCGGAGATGACGGTTCGCGACTCTTCCTGTCCGTCGACCTTGACAATCTTGTAGACGACGCTCTTCTCGCCTTCCTTGCCCGCGGTCACTTCCTGAGTGGTGCCCTTGGCCAGGTTCGAATCCTCGGTGCTGACGGTCTGGTAATCGATCCGCTCGCTGACGGTCTCCTCGGAGGTCTCGACCCGCTGCACGGTCACGCTCAGCCCTGCCGTCACCAGCGCATCGGCTCCCGGAGTGATGCGGTCATCGGCGCTCACGGTGATGCCCTGCTCAGCGAGCAGGTCGGCGACCGTCGCAGCGGCTGAGCGGCCCGAGATCGTCTGGCCGTCCACGGTGATCTGGACGTCCTTCGGGGTGGTTGCGGTGACGGTCAGGCCCTCGCGTCCCAGTGGCATCGAACGATCCACGGACAGCCGCAGGTCGGGATCATGCAGACCGATCTCGGCGAGTGCGTCGTCCAGAGTGGTGGCGGTCGTCCAGTAGGTCTGCTTGTCGCCGTCGGCGATGACGGTCAGCTGACGCGCGTACCTGACGGTGATCGTGTCGCCATCGGAAACCTGATCGCCGGCCGCTGGGCTGACCTCGTCCTTGTCGGTGAGATCGATGTCGTTGGCATCCAGCACATCTTGGACGCTGCTGCCCCACACGGTGACCGCCAAGGGTCCACCGTCGACACTGAGTGTCACATCCTTGTTCATGGCGCTGGCGTAGCTGCCGAAGCCCAGAGAGCTTGCGACGACGGTGCCGGCCACGATCCCGACCACGGTCTTCTTGTTGATCCTCAAGGGTCTCTCCGATCCTCAGTATGTGCATCGCTGTGCGATGCTCGGCCAGCTCAGTCGCCTCGGAACCCGCAGGCGGAGCTTGCGGTCAGTACCAGCCATAGGAGTATGAATGCGCCAGTGCTTGCTGCCAGCCGCCATAGCGTTCTTTCACGTACTGGTCGCCCCACTTGAGCGCGACGACCGGGTCGGTCCAGTTGGGCCCGAGCTTGGAGCAGGGCAGTGACTGCACTAGGCCGCAGGCGCCACTCGATGCGTTGACCGCACTCGGATTCCAGCTGGATTCGCGCTGGACCAAGATCTCTGCAGCCGACCAATCCGACTCGGCGATGCCAGCTGCCGACATCCAATCGGCGTGGCTGCCGGTGTAGCTGGTGGCTTTGGTGCCGACGCTGACCTGCTCGTCAACCGGCTGGGTGATGACCTCTTCGCTCAGCACGGTGCGCGACTCCTCGGTGCCGTCGACGCTGGTCACCTGATAAAGGACCTTCTTCTCGCCGGGCTTGCCCTCGGTGGTCACCTTGGTGACACCCTTGGCCAGCGTCGAATCCTCGGCGCGCACGCTCTGGTAGTCGATCTTCTCTGTCTCGTTGACTTCGGAGACATCGACCCGCTGCACCTGCACCGTGGCGCCCTCGGTGAGCGTCGCGTTGCGCTCCGGGGTGACGCGGTCGTTGCTGCCCAACCGGATGCCGGCTTCGTTCAGCAGGCTCTTGACGTCGGCCGCGGTGGTGACAGTATCGATGGTCTGGCCGTCCACGGTGAGGTGGACCGTCTTCGGGGTGCTGGCGGTGAGGGTGAGACCCTCGCGGCCCAGCGGAGTGGACCGATCGACCGACAGGCGGGTGGCCGGATCGTGCAGGCCGATCTCAGCGAGGGCATCCTGCACGGTGGTGGCGGTGGTCCAGTAGGTCTGCGAGACGCCATCGGTGATCACGGTGACCGGACGCACATATTTGACCGTCACTTCGGTGCCGTCGCTGAGGGGGGTGTTCGCGGCCGGGCTGAGCTCATCGGCATCGTTGATCTGGATGCCGTTGGCGTCCAGGACATCCTGCACCGTCGTGCCCCAGACGTGCACGACTTGCTGCTGTCCGTCGATCGTGAGCTCCACAGCCTTGTTGGCGGCGCTGGCGATTCCACCGATGCTCAGGGATGCCACGGTCACGACGCCTGCGACGGCTATGGTGACGGATCGTTTCATGGATTCGTTTCTCCAGTGCGCTGGACGGCTCGGACAAGACGTAAGCCTAGTTGAAACCTGAGAATAATCCAAGAAAAACTGAAGAGTTGTACATAATGCCTAGTCAGCGCTGCCTGCTATTTCTGAACATCTCTCAGATGGGTACCGGTGCCCCGCGGATTCCGGCGACGATGAAGGCTGCGAACACAGCAAAGCGCCCCCGTCCACGAGGACGAGGGCGCTTGGAGACAGCGATGAATCAGGTGCTTACTTGGCCGAAGCCTTCGCGAAGCGTTCGGCGACGTCGCTCCAGTTGACGATGTTCCAGAACGCAGTCACATAGTCTGCCTTGACGTTTTTGTACTGCAGGTAGAAGGCGTGCTCCCACATGTCGAGCAACAGCAGCGGGACCGAGCCCACCGGCAGGTTGTTCTGCTGATCGTAGAAGGCCAAGGTGTTGAGACGGCCCGCGATGGGATCGTAGACCAGTGCGCCCCAACCCGATCCCTGGATCGACTTGGCGGCTTCGCTGAACTGGGCGCGGAAGCCTTCGAAGGTACCGAAGTACTCGTCGATAGCGGCAGCGAGTTCGCCATCGGGACGCTCGGGAGCGTTCGGGGCGAGGTTCTTCCAGAAGACGCTGTGATTGGTGTGGCCACCGAGGTTGAAGGCGAGATCCTTCTCGAGCTTGCTGATTGCTCCGAACTCGCCCTTGTCGCGCGCCTCCGCCAGCTTGTCCAGTGCGGTATTGGCGCCATCAACATAGGCCTTGTGATGCTTGTCATGGTGCAATTGCATGATCTCGGCGCTGATATAGGGCTCCAGCGCGCTGTAGTCATAGTCGAGATCGGGCAGGGTGTAAATGGCCATAGTCGCTTCTTTCCTCTCCCATGCGGGGTCTGGTTGTGGTCCCGGAAATGCCGAAGCCGGGCGCCGTCAACTTGTAAAGCGACGCCCGGCCCCGCGTTTATTCCGGACTGATCAGGATTGGGGTTCAGTCCTTCAGGTCGTCGGCAGCATCCTTAACAGCATCTTTGATCTGTTCGGCTGCCTGCTTGGCCTTTGCCTTGGCCTGGTCGGCTTTGCCCTCGGCCTCGAGACGCTCATTGTCGCTAGCGCTCCCGACGCCTTCCTTGATTTTTCCGCCGACCTCTTGAGCCTTGTTCTTGATGTCGTCGCCCAAACCCATGATGACCTCCTGTGCTAGTCGTACAGTTCTCCGTTCACCCTAGGCGGCATGGGTACCAATAAGGTCAGGTTCGCTCTACGCGGAAAACCCGGAAGCCCTTCGCCGAACCAATTCGGTCGGCCTGCCAGCCCTCGGTGTTGAGCCAGGACTGCAACGAGTCGGCGCCGAGGTTCTTGCCCACGACCAGCCAGGCCAGTCCGCCGGGACGCAGCCTGGGCAGCCAGGTCGACAGCATCTCGTGGAGCGCCTGCTTGCCGATCCGGATCGGCGGATTCGACCAGATCTCGTCGTAGCTCGCGTCGCTGGACGCCAGCTCCTCCGGACGCGAAGCGTGCACTCGATCACCGACCCCCAAGGCCTCGGCGTTCTCCCTGGTCAGCTGGAGAGCCAGATCGTTGACGTCGACTGCGTCCACCCGGGCATCAGGGCATTCGGTTGCCAGTGCCACGGCGATGGGTCCGAATCCGCAGCCCAGGTCGAGCAGTCGCGTCGCGTCAGGGCCGGGGGGCTCGGTGGTGCGGAAGAGCACCCGTGTCCCGAGGTCGAGCCGGTGGGAGCTGAAGACTCCCGGGGCCGACGTGAACTCGTAGTCGTGATCCCAGATCGTGGCGTGCACCAGGTGCCGGGACGCCTGCGATGCCGGGGTTTCGAAATAGTGACTCATCGATCCACCTCCTGTGGTGTCCGCAACGATCGGGCCTGCTCGGCCCGGTCGGCCAATTGGTCGTCCGGAGGATAGCCGACCCGCTCCAGACACAGGCCATGCGCGGGCATCACGTAGACATCGTTGTGCCGTACCGGATGGGCCGCCACTCTTTCCAGCCACGCCAGATCGCGGCGCCCGGCACCAACTGCCCACACAGCCCCGACCAGCGAGCGCACCATGGAATGGCAGAAAGCATCGGCCTGAACGTGGCATTCGATCAGCTGCGTGTCGTCGTCGGTTCTGGTCATCTCGAAATGGGTCAAGTGGCGGATGGACGTGCCGAAGTCGTTGCGCCGGCAGAACGGCGCGAAATCCCGCAGCCCGATCAGCATTGCGGCCGCCTGATTCATCGCCTCGAGGTCGAGCCGCTCACGCACCCGCACCACATGACCTCGCAGCAACGGGTCGGGGCGCGAACCGGCATCCCACAGCCGGTAGACGTAGTGCCGCCAGACCGCGGAAAAGCGCGCGTCGAAGCCGTCGGGAGCACGAGATACCCGGCGCACCACCACGTCGTCGGGGAGCACTCGAAGCAGTCGCTCGGCCAGATGAGCGGCATCGTATTGCCTGGCCAGGTCGAGATGGGCGACCTGGCCACGGGCGTGGACGCCGGCATCGGTGCGTCCGGCCACGGTCAATTGCACCGGCTCGGCGGTGCGGAGCACAGTGCTGATCCACTCCTCAAGGGTGCCCTGTACGGTGCGTAACCCGTCTTGAACCGCCCAGCCGTGAAAACCCTTGCCGTCATAGGCGAGGTCCAGCCGCCAGCGCCGGGCCGGCTTGTTCGACGCATCCAACTGCGCTGGGGCCCACCGCGGCGCCTCGCTGTCTGCCTCGGTAGTGGCCGGCGTCCGGGTGCTCACGAGATCCTCCGGTATGCCAGGTCGAGGACCGGTCGCCCGGACGCCAACCCGCGTTGTTCGAACTTGGTGATCGGGCGCTCGGCGGGCCGTGGCGCCCAACCACCCGCGGCCGGGTAGTCGTTGACCAATCCGACGGTGGCGTCCAGCACCTCACGCATCTGTTCGGCGTAGTCCGGCCAATCCGTCGCCAGCCACCACTGACCGCCGACCGCCAACCGACTGACCACAAGTTCGGCGAAAGCAGGGGAGACCAGGCGTCGCTTGTGATGCCGCTTCTTGGGCCACGGGTCGGGAAAGAAGACCGACAACCGGGTGATGGAGGCCGGCGCGAAGAGCTGGTCCAGCGCCTGTACAGCGTCCACGGTCATCAGCCGCACATTGCTCACTCCGGCCGCGGCAAGCTTCGACATGGTGCTGGCGACCGCGCGCTCGTAGACCTCGAAACCGATCACATTCGCCTCGGGATGCGCAAGAGCGCAGGCCAGCAGCGCATCCCCGGTGCCCGAACCTATCTCCACGAATACCGGCGAATCGGCTGTGCCGGTCGGGTGGCCGAACTCGACGTCCCAGTGCACCTGCGCATCGGAGGCGAGCGATGTGCTCAGATCGCCACGAGGCACCTCGATCAGATAGCGCGAGGCGAGCCGGACGAGGGTGCGCTGCTGGCCCGGGTTCATGCGGGGGCTGCGGCGCACGTACGAAACAACCCCCGGCAGTCCTCGTTCGCGCGCATCAGGCATGGTGATCAGACTAGTGGCTCGTCGCCCCTGATTCTCCCGGGTTCCCCCGGCATTCGCGGTGCATCGCAGGTCTGTCTGGCACGATTGAAATGTGCGTACCCTCCTGAACCTGATCTGGCTCTTTCTCGGCGGCATCTGGCTCGCCGCAGCCTACTTCGTCGCGGGCATCATCGCCTGCCTGCTGATCATCACCATTCCCGTGGGCATCGCGTCGTTCCGGATGGCCCGCTACGTGCTGTGGCCATTCGGCTCGATCGTGGTGAAGAAGCCCAACGCCGGCGCCGGGTCCGCGGTGATGAACGCCATCTGGTTCGTCACCGTCGGCTGGATTCTGGTCGTCCTGCATATCGTCACCGCGCTGACCCAGGCAGTGACCATCGTCGGCATCGCCAACGCTGTCGTCTCGATCATGATGATCCCGGTGACCGCGTTCCCCTTCGGCAAGGACGTGCTCGACAAGGACGATCCCCGCGCGGCGTACCAGACCTCGCTGGTTCAGTGGGGCTGAATCGCCGGCGTACACGCTGTCGGGTCGGCTGCGCGGGAGACTCACGTCGAGCCTGAGCACCGCTGCGGTGGTGAGCCACGTTCATCGCATGAACGTGATCAGCGCGAACGTGATCGGTGTGAATATGGTCAGTCTGAATATGGTCAGTGGGTGCGGCGATTTCCCATGACGGGAGGCCACCGCACCCACTGATCAGCTGACCGGGTCGAGTCAGGACTTCATGTACTCCTGCACCAGGTTCTGCGGCATCAGCTCGTAGCCGTGGAAGACGCGAGTGAAGCTGCCGGACCCGCGGGCCAGGCCGCGCAGGTCGATCGCGTAGCGGCTGAGTTCGCTCTGCGGCACCAGTGCCCGGACGATGGACTTGCCCTCATCATTCGCGTCAGTGCCGAGCACCTGCCCGCGACGGTTGCTCAGATCGGTCATCACGGACCCCAGATACTCGTCCGAAACCGTCACCGTCACCTCGTCGACCGGCTCCAGCAGTGTCACCGTGGACGCGGAGGCCGCTTCTTTCAAGGCCAGCGCGCCGGCCGACTGGAAAGCCATGTCGGACGAATCGACCGAGTGTGCCTTGCCGTCATACAGCGTCACCTTGACGTCGACCATCGGGTAGCCGGTGAGCGTGCCCTTCTCGAGCTGGGCCCGCACGCCCTTCTCCACCGAAGGGATGAACTGGCGTGGCACGGCGCCTCCGACGACCCGATCGATGAACTCGAAGCCGGCCCCGCGCTCGTTGGGCTCGACCCGGATATCGCAGACCGCGTACTGGCCGTGCCCGCCCGACTGCTTGACGTGACGTCCGTGGGCGGTCGCGGGAGCGATGAAGGTTTCCCGCAATGCGGTGCGGATCTGATCGGCCACGATGTTGACACCGTACTTGTCGCGCAACCGGTTCATCAGGAGGTCTTGGTGAGCCTGGCCCATCGTCCACAGCAGAAGTTGGTCGGTGCGGGCGGCTCGTTCCAGCCGAATGGTGATGTCCTCGACCACCAGGCGCTGCAGTGCGCCGGCGAGCTTGTCCTCGTCGTTGCGGCTCGCCGCGCGGATCGCCACCGGCAACAGCGGTTCGGGCAGCAGCCAAGGCTCGATGACCACCGGATGGCCGGGATCCGAAATGGTGTCGCCGGTCTCGGCGGTGGCCAGCTTGGCGACCATGACGATCTCGCCGGCGATCGCCGACTCCTTGGGATACAGATCGAGGCCGTTCGGCGCGCTCAGCAGCCCGACCCGCTCCTCGTCGTCATGGTCCGGATGATGAGAGTTGGTCACGCCCTGCAGTTGTTCGCGGTGCCCTGCGATGTGAACTGCCGAATCGGGGCGCAGTGTGCCGCTGAACACGCGGACCATCGACTGCCGGCCCGCGTACGGGTCGGAGGTGGTGCGGATGACCTCGGCGAGCACCGGGCCGTCGGGGTCCACCTCCGGCGGATCTATGGGGTCGCCCGATAGGTCGGCCATCATCGGCGGCTGGTAGCGCAGTGGAGTCGGGAAGCCGCGGTCGATCACCCCGATGAGTTCTTCGGTGCCGACACCGGTCGTGGTGACCGGAATCACCGGGTAGAACTTGCCGTGGTAGAGCGCCTTCATCAAGTTGGTGACGACTTCGTCGACGGCCAGCTCATCGCCCTCGAAGTAGCGTTCCAGAAGTTCGTCGTCCTCGGACTCGGTGATGATCGACTCGACGTAGTCGGTGCGGAAGTCGGCGATCGCCGCCAGTTCGGCAGGGCTCGCGGCGCGCGCCACCCGCGTGCCCGAGGAGTAGTCGTGCACCTTCTGGCTCAGCAATGACAGGTTGCCGACGATCTGGTCATCCTCGCCGACGAACGGCAGATAGGACGGATGGACGCCGGCCCCGAAGATCTCCTGGCAACGCTGCACGGTCTGCTCGAAGCTGGCGTGCTCGGTATCGAGCTTGGTGACCACGATCGCGCGCGGCACCCCGGCGCCCGCACACTCGGACCACAGGATCTGGGTGATGGCATCGATGCCATCGGCGGCACTCACGACGAACAGTGCGGCATCGGCGGCGCGCAGTCCGGCGCGCAACTCGCCGACGTAGTCGGGGTTGCCCGGCGCATCCAGCAGGTTGATGACGGTGGATTGCCCGGTGGTGATCGTGGCCAGCGTCAACGCTGCGGAGCGCTCCGCGCTTTCCTTCTCGCCGCGATATCCGGGGATACGCGTCTTGATCAGGTTCTCGAACAATGTGGTCTTGCCCGAACCAGCAGATCCGACCAGGACCACGTTGCGTATGTCTGCCGGAGAGGTCACCTTGGGTGCTTGGGTGCTCGTCTTTGAAGCCATGACCCAACATTGCCGCGCCTGGTGGCCTGCCGCAAGCATTCCGGTCATCTGGCCGATATCAGTTTGTCATCGAAAACGCCGCGGGCATGCCCCGTATTCGTGGCTCCTCAGGATCGTTGGGTAGCCTCGCTGCGTGCCATCAGATTCTCAGGTCGTCAACCGCTACTCGGGCTTCCGGCCCGAGGTGCAGGGCCTGCGCGCCATCGCGGTGCTGATGGTGGTCGTCTATCACGTCTTCATCGGACGCGTGTCCGGCGGTGTCGACATCTTCCTGCTCATCTCTGCCTTCTTCATGACGTTGTCATTCGTCCGTAAGTCCGAGGATGGCAGACCGCTGGCGATCGGACGTTACTGGCTGCACACCTTCAAACGGCTGCTGCCGTTGGCCGCGGCAACGATCCTGCTGACCTCGATCGCGCTCGGTCTGTGGTACCCGGAGTGGGCGGTCTGGGCCTATCGGGGGGACGGGCTGGCGGCTCTGTTCTATGTGGAGAACTGGCAACTGGCGGCGGTGCAGGCCGATTACTATGCCGCCGACGAATCGTTGGCCTCGCCCTTCCAGCATTTCTGGTCGTTGTCCGTGCAGGGCCAGGTCTTCTTGATCTGGCCGTTGATCTTCGGGTTGGCGTGGTTGATCTGCCGCAAGATGGGCTGGCGTCCGGTGAGGGTGCTGGCGGTGCTGTTCGGCCTGCTCTTCGCCGGCTCGCTGGCCTATTCGGTCTACATCACCAAAGCCGACCAGCAGCACGCCTATTTTGACACCGGGGCGAGACTGTGGGAGTTCGCGTTCGGCTCGCTGCTCGCCCTGGCGATTCCCTTCGTGAGATCGCCCAAGTGGACCCGCGTCACGCTCGGCTGGGTCGGGCTGGCGGGCATGATCTTGTGCGGCATCGTGCTCGATGTACAAGGTGTCTTCCCGGGCTGGATCGTCTTGTGGCCGCTGGGCTCGGCTGCCGCGATCATGATCGCCGGATCGTCGGGCTCCGCGCTGGGTGTCGATCGTTTCCTGAGCTGGTCGCCGGTGCAGCGGCTGGGCGATTCGGCCTATGCGCTCTACCTGGTGCACTGGCCGATCCTGACCACCTACCGGGCTGTCACCGGCCAGCTGGACGTGGCCATCGTTCCGGGCGCGCTGTTGGTGCTGAGCTCGATCGGCCTGGCCGTGGCGCTGACCAGGTTCATCGACGAGCCGTTGCGCCGCTGGCGTTGGGCGGAGGCCACCACCAAGCACATGGCCGCGGTCGTCGCCTTCATCGTGATGGTCACCGCGACTGCGGTGGGCGGCTGGATCAGCTTGGAGACGTCGCGTCTTCGGCTGGAGACGGAGCAGGCCCGCGCCGATTTCGAGCGTAACAATCCGGGTGCTCGGTCGTTGATGGACGACTTCGTCTACCAGGGCGATCCCGGGGCGCCGGTCCTGCCGGAAGTGGGGGAGTTGGACGACCAGTGGATGGTGTTGCCCGAAGCCTGCTCCGGCAGATTCGCTCCCATCGAAGACATGGGCCCGGGCTATTGCTGGCAGACACCGACCATTTTCCTGCCGACGCGCACCGTCGTCGTGGTGGGTAGCTCGCACGCTCAGCAGCTGCTCGCCGCGCTGCTGCCGATCGCCGAGGAGCGGAACTGGCAACTGGTCGCGCTGCTTCAGCCCGGCTGCAGCTTCGGTATCGGGGGGCCGGACCCGTGTCCGCAGACCAGTGCCGCGTTCCTGCGCTACTTGCTCGAGGTAGGTCCCGATGTCGTAGTCACGATGGCCACCCGAACTGAAGTCGGCAGCGCTGATGGTGAGCACGCTCCTCTCGGTTTCGACGACGTCGTTGCACCGCTGCTCGACCAGGACATCGCGGTGGTCGGTATCCGCGACACGCCGCGTTTCGAGACCAGCCCGGTCGACTGCTGGACGCGGCAGCGTGACTCTCGTGAAAGCTGCACCGTGCCGACCAGCGAACTGCTGGCTCCCGTGAGCCCGGCCGAGGCGTGGGACGATCGTCTGGGATACCGCAATCTCGACTTGACCGATCTGTACTGTCCGGACGACGAATGCCCAGTGGTGATCGGCAATGTGCTGGTCTGGATGGATCATGATCATCTGACCAAGGACTACGCATCCACGATGGCAGCCCCCGCTCGCGACAGGGTCATCGCGGCGGTGGAGGAACTGTCGTTTTGACGCAGCTGTCATTTTGACGTGAGCGCGGCAGCTGGCTAAAGTTGAAAACGGTCGTTCCCGCGCGGTGCCCGAGTGGCGCCGGGTCCCAGGAAGAATGGGGGCGGCCATTGAAGCGTGTTCACGCGAGCCTGCGCCCGTGTGTTCGTGACCACCACAACCGGAAGACGCACTAACCGTGACTACTTACAGCCCGAAGCCTGGTGAGATCACCAGGAATTGGCTCGTGATCGATGCCACAGACGTCGTGCTCGGACGCTTGGCCACCACGGTGGCTGGGCTGCTGCGCGGCAAGAACAAGCCGACTTTCGCCCCGCACATGGACGGCGGCGACTTCGTCATCATCGTCAATGCGTCCAAGGTCGCGCTGACCGGCAACAAGGCTACCGACTCCAAGCGTTACACCGTCTCGGGGCGTCCGGGCGGCCTGCGCACCCGCACCGCCGGCGAGCTTCGTGATAACGATCCCCGCGCACTGGTCGAGAAGGCTGTCTGGGGCATGATGCCGAAGAACAAGCTGAGCCGTCAGCAGATGTCCAAGCTCAAGGTCTACTCCGGACCCGATCACCCGCACGCTGCGCAACAGCCGCAGCCTTACGAGATCACCCAGATCGCGCAGTGAGCGCGCACAACAACAAGGATTTGACCGTGTCCGAGACTCAGACCGAAGACCTCGAAGCCACCACGACCCCGTTCGTGGACGAAGAGAACCGTGAGATCGCCTACCGTGCAGATTCGGCGGGCTCTGCCCAGGTCGCCTCGACCTCCCGTCCAGCAGTGATCGCTGCCGGGCAGGGCACCGGCCGTCGCAAGGAAGCCATCGCCCGCGTCCGCCTGGTGCCCGGCACCGGCAAGTGGTCGATCAACGGCCACCCGCTGGAGGAGTACTTCCCCAACAAGGTGCATCAGCAGTCGATCAATGAGCCGTTCGTCACCGCCGGCGTGGTGGATTCCTACGACGTGATCGCCCGCATCAACGGTGGCGGCGTGACCGGCCAGGCCGGGGCGCTTCGCCTGGGCATCGCCCGCGCGCTCAACGCCATCGACACCGAGGCCAGCCGTCCTGCCCTGAAGAAGGCAGGCCTGCTGACCCGCGACGCCCGCATCAAGGAACGCAAGAAGGCCGGCCTCAAGAAGGCCCGTAAGGCCCCGCAGTACTCGAAGCGCTGATCTTCGATACCTGCTCAACACAGCCGATCGCCCACGCGGTCGGCTGTGTTGCGTTTCAGCCCGTTTTACACAGCGGGGCGGCTGGCCATTACGCTTAGCCCCTATGGCACGACTTTTTGGAACCGACGGAGTGCGTGGAGTCGCCAATGCCGACCTCACTGCCGAACTCGCCATGGAACTGTCCGCAGCAGCCGCCAAGGTACTGGGTGAGGCCGGCGCATTCACGGGCCGGCGTCCCACCGCGCTGGTGGGACGTGACACTCGGATATCCGGCCAGCTGCTGTCAGCCGCGGTGAACGCGGGGCTGGCCAGTACCGGTGTGGACGTCATCGATGTCGGTATCGTGCCGACCCCCGGCTTGGCCTACCTGGTCAACACGCAGGGCACCGACCTGGGAGTGATGCTCTCGGCCTCCCACAATCCGATGCCCGACAACGGCATCAAGTTCTTCCAGCGTGGCGGCGTCAAGCTGGACGACTCGATCGAGGACTCCATCGAGGAACGCCTCAACGAGCAGTGGGAGCGCCCGATCGCCGGTGACGTAGGACGCATCACCACCGACGAGGGACATGCGTTGCGCCAGACCTACATCGACGCGCTGGTCGCCAGCTTGGAAGGCGTGCGGCTGGATGGCCTGAAGGTGGTCATCGACGCCGCGAACGGCGCCGCATCCTACACCGCCGGGCCCGCCTTCGAGGCCAGCGGCGCCACCGTCATCGGGATCAACAACACTCCCGACGGCCTCAATATCAACGACAACGCCGGCTCGACCCACATCGAGGGACTGCAGGCGGCGGTTGTCGAGCACGGCGCCGACCTGGGTATCGCACTGGACGGCGACGCCGACCGCTGCCTGGCCGTGGACGCGACCGGTGCCGTCGTGGACGGCGACCACATCATGGCGATCCTGGCACTGGATCTCAAGGAGCAGGGCAAGCTGCACAACAACACCCTGGTCGCCACCATCATGAGCAACCTCGGGCTGATCATCGCGATGCGCGAGCACGGCATCCAGGTCGAGCAGACTCGGGTGGGCGATCGCTACGTGCTGGAGGCGATGGCTCAGAACGGATTCACGCTGGGCGGTGAGCAGTCCGGCCACGTCATCATCAGCGAGTATGCGAATACCGGCGACGGTGTGCTGACCGGGCTGCATGTCGCGGCCCGGGTGGCACGGTCGGGGCGCTCGCTGGCCTCGCTGGCCTCGGTGATGACCACCTTGCCGCAGGTCATGATCAACGTGCCGAATGTCGACAAGATGCGGGCCGGCGTCGACCCCGAGATCACTCGTGCGGTCACCCAGGCCAACAACAAGCTGGGCATGAGCGGGCGCGTGGTGCTGCGTCCGTCGGGCACCGAGCCGCTGGTTCGCGTGATGGTCGAAGCGTCCACCGCCGAGAACGCCCAGCAGGTCGCCGAGCAACTCGCGGGCTTGGTCGCGAGCCGCCTCGCTCTGTAAGGGCCGTGCCGTTCCCCCAGCCCCGCCCACCCGCCGAGCCGATGCCGGCTTGGCAGAGCTGACCGCCAGATCGCCTCGTCCGGTCGCGTTTCTTCCAGTCGTTCATCATCGGCGCAATCGTCGCGAATGCCGTCATCATCGGCATCAACACCTTCACGCTCGACGGCTGGGTCTCCGGTGTGCTGATGCGCCTGGACTGGATCTTCGTGACGATCTTCGTGATCGAACTGGTGGTGCGTTTCGCCGCCGATGGGCTGGACCCGCGCCGCTTCTTCAGGTCGAGTTGGAATACCTTCGACTTCCTGGTGGTGGCGGTTTGCTTCATTCCCGGGGTGTCGACCAGCGCCACGGCGCTGCGGGTGATCCGGCTGCTTCGGGTCAGCAGACTATTGCGCATCATGCCCGATTCGCGTGTGCTGCTGCGCGGGCTGCGCCGGGCAGCAGGACCCGCGCTGTCGCTGGCGGCCCTGACCGTACTGCTGTGCTATCTGTATGCGGTGGTCGGTTGGATGGCGTTTCGTGACCATGGGAATGCCGACATTCCGGGCTACTTCGACAACATCGGCGAAGCCATGCTGACGATGTTCGAGCTGCTCACCTTGGAAGGCTGGAACCAGACGCTGCATGACCTGCGTCAGGTCAGCCCGTTCGCGGTGCCGTATGTGATCTCTTTCCTGCTCATCGGCACCTATATCGTGGTGAACCTGGTGGTCGGCATCGTCATCAACAGCCTGGACGAGGCGTACAAGGAACGCGACCACGAGCGTGCGCTGGAATACATGGCGACCGGCGGTGAACGGGCCGGGGTGGAGGCGACCATCAATGAACTCCGGACGGTGCTCGACCGGCTGGAGGCCCAGCTGGGTACCGCCGTCCAAGCCGATGAACCGCTGATCATCTCCGGCGACGGACCCGATGCCGTCGAAACTACCGGTGCGCAGAACCACCAGCCGTCCCGCAACGGCTCCCAGCTGGCTGCCGGTGAAACAGCTGCCGTGGAACTGCCGCGGGCCGAGGTCGCCGACGGCTAGATCCGCCGGATCCGCACCTCGGAGATCACGTGATCGCTGCCCTTGCGCAGGATCGCGGTGGCGCGGTCGCGGGTCGGTTCGATGTTCTCGACGAGGTTCGGTTTGTTGATGGTGTCCCAGACCTCGCGCGCCTGCCATACCGCCTCTTCATCGGACAGCTCGGCATAGGAACGGAAGAAGCTGGTGGGATCGCGGAATGCGGTGTCGCGCAGCGCCATGAATCGCGCTACATACCAGTCGCGGATATCGGATTCGTCGGCGTCCACATAGACCGAGAAATCGAAGAAATCGCTGACCGCCAGATCGCCTCGTCCGGCCGGGGCCGGCTGCAATACGTTCAGGCCTTCCACGATCAAGATGTCCGGGCGCGTGACGACGATCCTCTCACCCTGGACGATGTCATAGATGACATGGGAGTAGACCGGCGCCGTGACCTCGGCGACACCCGATTTCACGGCGATGACGAAATCCAGCAGCGCGCGGCGGTCATAGCTTTCCGGGAAGCCCTTGCGGTCGAGGATGCCGCGGGCTTCCAGAACCGAATTCGGGTACAGGAATCCATCGGTGGTCACCAATTCGACCCTCGGATGGCCGGCCGATTGCCTCAGAAGCTCCCGCAAGAGGCGCGCCGACGTCGATTTACCCACCGCAACCGAGCCGGCCACTCCGATGATGAACGGCGTTCGGGTGGGGGCGATCTTCAAGAACCCGTACGAATCGGCGTAGAGCTGATCATGGTTGATGCGGTAGAGATTCAACAGCTGCGCCAGGGGCAGGTAGACCTCGGTGACGTCGCGTTCATCGGTCGGATCCTGCAGGCCGCGCAGCCTTTCGACCGTGGCAGTGTTCAGCGTCAGCTGGCCGTCGGTGGCGAGATCTGCCCACGTCTGGCGTAACAGGGTCACCCATGGACTACTCACGGCTCGAGACTCCCGGCTCTGGACACGAGGGACAGCCTAGCGGGCGGGTGCGTGTGCTGCGACTACCAGGCATACCTTAGACTCTTCCCCATGTGTGGAATCATTGGCTACGTCGGCCCTCGCGATGCGCGTGATGTCATCATCTCGGGACTGCGGCGTCTGGAGTATCGCGGATACGACTCGGCGGGCATCGCGGTGGTCGCTGACGGCCGGCTGAGTGTTGCGAAGAAGGCCGGCAAACTCGCCAATCTCGAAGCCGAACTGGCGACTGTTGACTTCCCCGTAGCCCATCAGGGCATCGGGCACACCCGATGGGCCACCCACGGTGCACCCACCGATGAGAACGCGCACCCGCACGTCTCCGCGGACGGCCGAGTGGCCGTGGTCCACAACGGCATTATCGAGAACTTCGCCGATCTGCGCGCCGAGCTGACCGAGGCGGGCGTGCACTTCAAGTCCGAGACCGATACCGAGGTCGTTGCTCACCTGCTGGCCGCCGAACTGCAGAGCGCCGACGGGCTGATCGACGCGATGCGCGCGGTCGTCGCGCGTCTGCAGGGCGCGTTCACGCTCGTCGCGATCGACGTCACGCGTCCGGGTGAGGTCGTTGCGGCGCGCCGCAACTCCCCGCTGGTGGTCGGCGTCGGGAAGGACGAGAACTTCGTCGCCTCCGATGTGCTGGCCTTCATCGAACACACCCGCGATGTGGTCGAGCTCGGGCAGGATCAGATCGTCCTGATCACCGCCGATGACATCACCGTGGTCGGCTTCGACGGCCAGCCGGCCGAGACCACCCGCTACCACGTCGACTGGGACACCTCGGCCGCCGAGAAGGCCGGCTTCGACTGGTTCATGCGCAAGGAGATCTTCGAGCAGCCCAAGGCTGTTGCCGACACCCTGCTGGGTCGTTTCAACTCCAAGGGGGAGCTGGTGCTCGACGAGATGCGCGGCATCTCACCCGAAGACCTGCGCCGTATCAACAAGATCGTGATCGTCGCCTGCGGCACCGCCTACTACGCCGGGATGGTCGCCAAATACGCCATCGAGCACTGGACGCGGGTGCCCTGCGAGGTCGAGGTGGCCTCCGAGTTCCGCTACCGCGATCCGATCATCGATCCGCAGACGTTGTGCGTCACCATCAGTCAGTCCGGCGAGACCGCCGACACGCTGATGGCCATCCGGCATGCCCGCATCCAAGGCGCCAAGATCATCGCCATCTGCAATACCAACGGCGCCACGATCCCGCGCGAATCGGACGCAGTCATCTACACTCACGCTGGCCCCGAGATCGGTGTGGCGTCCACCAAGGGCTTCCTTACTCAGCTGGCCGCCTGCTACCTGCTGGGGCTGTACCTCGCCCAGGTGCGCGGCATGAAGTACGCCGACGAGATCCGCGTCATCACCGACGAGCTGGCGCACACCCCGCAGATGATCCAGCAGATGCTGGACGGCGCCGACGAGATCTACCAGCTGGCCCACGATCTGGCCAGCGCCGAGGACTTCATCTTCCTCGGGCGTCATGTCGGCTACCCGGTCGCCCTCGAGGGCGCACTCAAGCTGAAGGAGATCGCCTACCAGCACGCCGAGGGATTCGCCGCCGGCGAGCTCAAGCACGGGCCGATCGCCATCATCGAGCCGGGCATGCCGGTGTTCGTCGTCGTGCCGCCGGCCGGCCGCGATCAGCTGCGCGACAAGGTGCTGAGCAACATCAAGGAAGTCAAGGCGCGCGGCGCGCACACCATCGTCCTGGCCGAGAACGGGGACGACGGCATCGAGGCGGACGCCGATCTGATCATCCGGCTGCCGCACACCTCGACGCTGCTGCAGCCGTTGGTCGCGACCGTCCCGCTGCAGCTGCTCGCCTGTGAGTTGGCGACCGAGCTCGGCCACGATGTCGATCAGCCCCGCAACCTGGCGAAGTCCGTCACCGTCGAGTGATCTCGGCATGATCATCGGCATCGGGGTCGACATCTGCCAGGTCGACCGCGTCGCGGCCATGCTGGAGCGTCACCCCGGGCTGATGGATCGGCTGTTCAACTCGGCCGAGTCCCACACCGCCGACGGCAGACCGCGGTCCGCCGATTCGCTGGCCGCCCGATTCTGCGCCAAGGAAGCGTTGGCCAAGGCACTCGGTTCGCCCGGCGGCATGAGTTGGTTGGACGCCGAGGTCATCACATCGGCCAATGGCGCCCCCGAGTTCGTCATTCGCGGTACGGTTGCGGCGAGAGCCGCCGAATGCGCAGTGCAGAACATCCGGCTATCACTGAGCCATGACGGCGGGTTGGCAACGGCATTTGTCATCTGTGAGGGGTAATCGTGATCGGGATTCAGCCAGTCGATAAGATCCGCGCTGCCGAACGGGAGTTCGCCGAAGCGAATCCCGACGTCAATCTGATGCTGCGCGCCGCCGACCAGGTGGCCGAACTGGCGGAGCGGATGGTTCCGTCCGGCACCATCCTGGTGGTGGTCGGCCCCGGCAACAACGGCGGTGATGGACTGTTCGCGGCCCGCAAACTGGTGCGCGACGGGCGCCGCCAGGTGATGGTCTGGCCGGTCGCCGGCACAGCCCACCCGCAGGGCGTCGTGGCTGCCCGCCAGGTCGGCATCCGCTTCCTCAACGACTTGGAGGTCGGCAGGCTGCTGCCCGACATCGCCTTGGTCATCGACGGCATCACGGGCATTGGAGGACGCACCGGTCTGCCGGAGAATGTGCACTGGTTCGCCGAGATGTGTGACGTCTTGAAGATCCCCGTGCTGGCCATCGACATTCCCTCCGGACTCGCGGCCGAGGACCATCATCGTCCCGCTCATGTCCTCGCCGCCACCCGGACGATCACCTTCGCGGCGCCCAAGCTGTGCCATCTCGCGCAGCCGGCAGCCAGCGCCTGCGGGGATGTCGAGGTGGCCGACATCGGCCTCGAGCTGCCGAAGTCGAACCTGCGTCAGATGCAGCGGATGGATGTGGCCCGCTGGTGGCCGTGGCCGACGCCCTATACCGACAAGTACTCCCGCGGTGTACTCGGCATCGATACCGGTTCGGATCGCTATCCCGGTGCCGCCGTGCTGTCGGTGACCGGCGCGGTCTATTCGGGGGCCGGCATGATCCGGTTCACCGGCCCCGACCGGCTGGCCGACCTCATCTTGCACAAGCTGCCGTCGGTGACGGTCGGCAGTGGGCGCGTCGAGGCCTGGCTGGTCGGCTGCGGCTGGTCCGAAGAGGGAGCTGAGCAGCGGTTCGGCCCGATCCTGGAATCAGGGGTGCCGTTGGTCATCGACGCCGATGCGCTGCGCTATCTACCCAAGCGGCTGCCCGAAGGATCGTTGCTCACCCCCCACGCCGGGGAGCTGGCCGAGCTGTTGGGCATCAGCCGACCCGAGGTGGAGGACGATCCGGTCGGCAAGGCCTACGAGGCGGCCGAACGCTGGGAGACCACGGTGCTGCTCAAGGGCGCCACCCAGTACATCGCCAATCCGTTCGAGAAGCGGGTCACCCTGGCGATCGCCGGCCCCTCATGGACGGCGCAGGCGGGATCGGGTGATGTGCTGGCGGGCATCTGCGGCACCTTGCTGGCTGCGGGACTGCCCGCCCCGAAGGCGGCAGCGCTCGCGGCGTCGGTTCAGGCCATGGCTGCGGCCCGCAAGCCCGGCCCGTTCCCGCCCGATGTTGTCGCGCAGGCGATTCCCGAGGTGCTGGTGCACCTTGCCGAACTGGGTGATCAGCCGGTCTTGGCCGGTGACCTGACGCCCAGGTCGATCGCTGCGCAGTAGTAGTCGAGCAACTGGTCGCACACCCGCGGCCAGGTGCGATTTTCGACCCTCTTGCGGGCGGTCTGCCCGAAGATCGTCCGCTTGAAGCCGTCACCCACCAGGTCGGCGACCTGATTGCGCATGGCGCTCAGATCACCGGGCGGGTACAGCCAGCCGTTGTGTGACGGATCGATGAGGTCGATCGGGCCACCCCGGCGGGGTGCGATGGCAGCCAGCCCCGACGCGTGAGCCTCCTGGATCGCCTGGCAGAAGGTCTCCGACTCCCCAGGGTGAACGAACAGGTCGAGGGAGGCCAGGCAGCGAGCCAACTCCTCCCCGGACTTCATGCCCACGAAGACCGCACCAGGCAGGTCGGCCTCGAGTTCGGCACGCTGTGGACCGTCCCCGATGATCACCAGCCGAACGCCGGGCAGATCGGAGAGCGCGCGCAGATCTTTGACCTGTTTCTCGGGAGCCAGGCGTCCCATGAAGCCCACCACGACCTCGCCGTGCGGGGCCCACGAATCGTGCAGCGCCTGATCACGCTTGTCGGGGCTGAACAACTCGGTGTCGACGCCTCGTCCCCAAACATCCACCCGTGAGAACCCGTGCGCTATCAGCTGGTCACGGGTATAGCTGGACGGCGCCAGATTGATGGTCGCCATGTTGTGGAGCTTGCGCAGGTGCCGCCAGAAGATCGGCTCGGCAGCCGGATATCCGTACTGCACGGCATAGCGGGGTACCTCGGTCTGGTAGAGGGCGACGCTCGGCACGCCCAACTCGGCTGCGGCCATCACCCCTTTCGAACCGAGAATCACCGGAGCGGCCAGGTGCACGACATCAGGAGCGAAATCAGCGAGCAGCTTGTGCAGCGAATTCGCGGAGGTGGCCGACAGCCGAAGATCGGGATACCAGGGCAGATAGAGCGAGGCGGTCGTCACAACAGGAAAGCCCGCATAGCTTTCCGGGACACCGCGAGGGTCACTGGGGGCGATCACCAAAGCCTCATGGCCGCGGCGTCTCAGGTGTTCCAAAGCTCGAAGTACTGAGTTGGTGACACCATTGATTGACGGCAAGAAGCACTCGGTTACAAATCCAACTCGCACGACTTCAGTTTAGGTTACCGATGAAACCTGGCATGACATTGAGTTTGCCGAATGGCAAACTCTGGATGATTCCGACGTTCTCAGTCCGCTGATCGGGTGCCGGATGGCCGGCAGCCGACTAGCGGGGAAACGTTTGCTGCCGGTGGCCCCTCCGGGCCGCAAGATTCGGTCTTCGCCCCGCGCGCGCGTAGACTCGCACGATGTGATCGAAACCGAGACCGACCAGCAGCTGCAGTTGCGGCTCGCTGAGCCGGGCGACGCTGAAACGATGCAGCAGGTGATCACCCAAGCGTTCGGCGCACGAGACGCGCTCGATCCGCCGGCTGATGCCATGAGTGACGAGCTGGCAGACATCGAGGAACGCATCGCAACCCAGATCGGATTGATCGCCTCCGACGACTCCGGTGTGGTCGGCTGCCTGTTCTGTTCGCTGCATCCCGATGCAGACGTGCCGTCGGGCATGCTGCATCGAGTATCCGTACTTCCTGGCCGCCGCCGTAATGGGGTGGCCTTTCATATGATCGTGGCTGCCGCTCAGCTGGCGACCGATGCCGGCATGCGCCGGCTGCAACTCATCGCCCGCCGTGAACTGCCGCATGTCGTCTGCTGGTGGCAGGGCTATGGCTTCGAGGTGATCCGCGAACTGGATGACCATCAGCTGCTTCTCGCTGCCGCGCTGCCCGCCCGGGTGGTGGTTCCCACCGCGGACGACATGCGCCATCTCGGCGTCCGGCTGGCTGCGCTGCTGGCTCCCGGCGACCTGATCGTCGCCAATGGTGAACTCGGCGCCGGCAAGACGACCCTCACCCAGGGAATCGCCGAGGGGCTGCAGGTGAGTGGCCCGGTCACGTCGCCGACGTTCGTGCTCAGCCGCATCCATCACTCGACCGGGACGGCACCGCAGCTGGTGCACGTCGACGCCTATCGGCTCGGATCGGCCGCCGAGCTCGATGATCTCGACCTGGACGAAACGCTGGCCGATTCGGTCACCCTGGTCGAGTGGGGCGCCGGCCTGGCCGAGTATCTGGCCACCGACCGGCTGGAGATCGATATCGAACGCAGTGGTGACGTCGACGACGAGACCCGCATCGTGACCGTCCGGGGCATCGGGCCGCGCTGGCGTGGGGTGGATCTGTGGGCGCTCGCCGGTGTGCAGGAGGAATGGTGAGTTCTACTTCCGGATGGGTGCTGGCGATCGACACCGCAAGCGGTATCAACGTCGGACTGGCCCACGACGGCCGGCCGGTCGATTCGCGCACCGAAACCAGCTCCCGCAAGCATGTCGAAGAGCTGATGCCGATGATCGACGAGTTGCTCGCAGCCCACGATCTGTCGGCGTCCGACCTCTCGCTGATCGCGGTCGGTATCGGGCCGGGACCGTTCACCGGGCTGCGTATCGGCATCGTGACTGCCCGCACCCTGGGTCTGGTCGCCGGTGTTGCGGTGCGCGGTTTCGGCAGCCTGGACGCCATCGCGGCCGCCTGGTTCGCCGGTGAGTCCCGGCCGGACTCCCCGGTGGTGGTCGCCGCCGATGCTCGCCGCAAGGAGCTCTACTGGGCAGCCTACGACGCGTCCGGGATTCGGGAGACCGGCCCGGCGGTGACGGTCCCCGGTGGGCTGCCGCTGCTGCCGGTCGGCGGCCCGGGCATTGAGGTCTACCCCGAGGTGTTCGCCGACCGGATTGCTCCGGGTGCGCCGCACCGGTTGGATGCTGCGCTGGCCGCCGCCATGATCGACCACCTACCGGACACCGGGCTCGAGCCCGCTTATCTGCGCAAACCTGATGCTGAGGTACCCCGCACGCGTAAATCGGCGCTGCCTTCGACAAAGAAGCTGCGCATCGCTTACCGACAGGAGGGTCGATGATCGTCTCTACCGCAAATCGCAACGATCTGGATGCACTGCTGAGCCTTGAAGAGTCCGGATTCGATCGTCCGCAGCGCTGGAGCGCTGCGTCGTGGGTCAGTGAATTGGACGCCACCGGCAGACTGGTGCTGGTCAGCCGGGATTCGGCCGGCATCGAAGCCGTCGCCTGCTTCAGTGTGCTCTACGACACCGCCGAGCTGTTGCGGGTCATCGTCGCTCCGGCCCACCGCGGCCACGGCGTGGCCCGCCGGCTGGTCAGCGTCGGCAAGGAATGGGCCGAGGCCGCCGGCGCCGACCGGATGCTGCTCGAGGTCCGGCGGGACAACGCGCCCGCACTCGCGCTCTACGGCTCGTCCGGTTTTCAGGCCATCTTGCGCCGTCGTGACTACTACGGCGCCGGTCATGATGCCGTGGTCATGGAATGCGCGCTGCAGCATCCTGCGCTGGCCGCCCACGCCGGGTGGCTGGCATGAGCGGTCCTCTCGTACTGGGCATCGAGTCCAGCTGCGATGAGACGAGTGTCGGCATCGTGCGCGGCACCGAACTGCTCGCCAACGAGGTGGCCAGTTCGGTCGAACTGCACGCCCGTTTCGGCGGGGTGGTGCCCGAGGTAGCTTCCCGCGCCCATCTGGAGGCCATGGTGCCCACTCTCGAACGGGCGCTGGCCAAGGCCGACACCGATCTGGGCGAGGTGGACGCGATCGCGGTGACCGCGGGCCCGGGCCTGATGGGCTCGCTGGTCGTCGGGCTGTCCGCTGCCAAAACGCTCGCGTCAGTGCTGAAGGTGCCGTTCTACGGGCTCAACCATCTGGTCGGCCACGTCGCGGTGGACATTCTCGACCACGGCCCGCTGCCGACCCCGGTGCTGGCGCTGCTCGTCTCGGGCGGGCACACCCAGCTGCTCGAGGTGCGCGACATCACCGGCGACATCGACGAGGTGGGCACCACCATCGACGACGCGGCAGGGGAGGCCTACGACAAGGTGGCGCGGCTGCTCGGTCTGGAATACCCGGGCGGACCGGTGATCGACAAGGCCGCTCAGGACGGTGATCCGAAGGCGGTCGCGTTCCCGCGCGGGCTCACCGCCCGCCACGACATGGCCAAGCATCGCTTCGATTATTCCTTCTCCGGGCTCAAGACCGCGGTCGCGCGGTATGTCGAGCGCTCCGAACGCGACGGCGAGCCGATCAGCGTCGACGACGTGGCCGCGAGCTTCCAGGAGGCGGTCGCCGATGTGCTCACCGGCAAGGCCGTCGATGCCTGCCAGGAGCTGGGCATCAAACACATGGTGCTCGGTGGCGGAGTAGCGGCGAATTCGCGGCTACGCACCCTGATGGCCGAACGCTGCGAAAAAGCCGGGGTGGAGCTGCGGCGTCCCCGTCCGGGGCTGTGCACGGACAACGGCGCGATGATCGCTGTGCTCGGCGCGCAGGTGATCGAGGCCGGACGTGCCCCGAGCAGCCTGGACATCCCCGCCGACTCGGGCATGCCGGTCACCCAGGTCATCGCCTGATTTCTTCGTCTCTGTTTGGGAGGTCTGCCATGGCCTACAGCCCGGAGCTGACCACGCTCGGCTTCGTCCTGTCGCCCGACGGCCGGCAGGTGCTGATGGTGCACCGCATCGGCCGATCCGATGACGAGCAACTCGGCAAATGGAACGGGCTGGGGGGCAAGGTCGAGGCGGACGAGGACGTCTGGTCGGGGATGGCCCGCGAGCTGCGCGAGGAGGCCGGGATCGAGGTCGTCTCGATGCGGCTGCGCGGCACGGTCAGCTGGCCGGGTTTTCATCCCGATGGCACCTCGGTCTTCGGTTTCGTCTTCGTGGTGGATTCATGGACCGGAGAGATCCCTGAACGTAACGCCGAGGGCCCGCTGGCCTGGCAGCCCCTCTCGGCGCTGGACCAGCTGCCGATGTGGGCGGGGGACCGGTACTTCCTGCCGCAGACCTTCGATCCGCAGGTCGAGCAGTTTCATCTGGTGATTCCGTACCGTGACGGGCAGCCCCTCGGCTGGTCGGGCACGCTGCGGTGAGGACGCCCGGTGAGTGACCAGCCCTGGGACCAGCGAGCGGCCGCCACCGAGATGGCGATGGCCGAGGCCGACCCCGAATCGCTGGCTGCGGCGGCGCGGCTGCGCTCCCGCTTCAGCCCCGACGTGGCGGCATTCGCCCTGACTCAGGTGAGCCTGCGACGCCAGGCCGCGGCCAAGTTCGGCGCCGCGGCCGAGAGCATGTGGTTCACCCGTGATGGCCTGGAGCAGGCCTCGAGACCGTCGGTGGCTGCCTGGCGAGCGGAGCGCTACCGTGCCGCTGGGGTGCGGCGGGTGATCGATCTGTGCTGCGGCATCGGCGCGGATGCGCGCGGATTCAGCGCTGCGGGCCTGGAGGTCGTCGGGGTGGAGTCCGATCGGCTGACCGCCGAGCTGGCCCGGGCCAATCTGCCGGGGGTCGAAGTGATCTGTGGCGATGCGACCGAGGTCGGTCCGCGGTTGCTGGCTCACGCCGATGCGTCCACCGGGATCTTCATCGACCCCGCCCGCCGCACCGCGTCCGGGCGCAGCTGGCGGGTCGCCGACTTCAGTCCGTCCTGGGACTTCGTGCTCAGCTTAGTCGCGAGCGGGCATCCGCTGTGTGTCAAGCTCGGGCCGGGCCTGCCCCGCGAACTCATCCCCCACGGTGTCGAGGCCTGCTGGGTGTCCGACCGGGGAGACGTCGTGGAGGCCGGGTTGTGGCGGCTGGCGGGTGCTCAGGACAATGTCAGTGCGGCTGTTCTGCTGCCCGGTGAGCATCGCATCGAGTCGGATCCGGCGGCGCCGGGTCTGCCGGTGGCGGCGCCCGGACGCTACCTTCTCGACCCCAACGGCGCGGTCATCCGGGCCCGGGCGATCGACCAGATCAGCTCGCAGGCCTGGCTGCTGCACCCCGGTGTCGCCTACCTGTCCAGCGACGTGCCGATTCGGACGCCGTTCGCGTCCTGTTTCGAAGTGCTGCAGATCTTGGACTTCAATCCCAAGGTGCTCAAGGCGTGGGTGCGTGCGGACCGGGTGGGGGTACTGGAGATCAAGAAGCGGGCTGTCGATATCGATCCCGCCCAGCTGCGCCGCAGTCTGAAGCTATCCGGACCCAATGCGGCAACGCTGATCGTCGCCCGCACGACCGCCGGGACGAAGGCCCTGGTCTGCCGCCGCAGTTAGCTCTGGCACTCGGCTTGTCTGAGTGCCAATCGCGGGTCTAAGGTGGTTCTTGGCACTCGGCAGGCCCGGGTGCCAACGATCGGAACGGCACCCGCGACGACGTCCCGCTCGTACTGCACCGTGACACCTAGACAACAGAAAGGGGTTTGAACGTGGCAACCACGATCAAGCCGCTCGAGGACCGTATCCTCGTTGAGCCTCTCGAGGCTGAGACCACCACCGCATCGGGTCTGGTCATCCCCGACACCGCCAAGGAGAAGCCGCAGGAAGGCAAGGTCGTCGCCGCCGGCCCCGGTCGCATCGACGACAAGGGCAACCGCGTGCCGATGGACGTTAAGGTCGGGGACGTCGTCATTTTCAGCAAGTATGGCGGCACGGAAGTGCGCTACAACGCTACGGACTACCTGCTGCTCAACGCGCGCGACATTCTCGCAGTCGTCGAGAAGTGAGGCACTGATTCATGGCTAAGCAACTCCAGTTCGACGAGGAGGCCCGCCGCTCTCTCGAGCGCGGTGTGGACACCCTCGCCAATACCGTCAAGGTGACGCTCGGCCCGAAGGGCCGCTACGTCGTCCTCGACAAGAAGTACGGCGCTCCCACTATCACCAACGACGGCGTGACCGTCGCCAAGGAAGTGGACCTGACCGATCCTTACGAGAACCTCGGCGCTCAGCTCGCCAAAGAGGTCGCCACCAAGACCAACGACGTCGCCGGCGACGGCACCACCACCGCAACGGTGCTGGCGCAGGCGCTGGTGCATGAAGGTCTGCGGGCCGTGGCCGCTGGGGCCAACCCCATTGGCCTCAAGCGCGGCATCGACAGGGCCGTTGGCCTGGTGATCGACGAACTGCGCTCGGCGGCCCGTGAGGTCGAGTCGGCTGCCGACATGGCCAGTGTCGCCACCATCAGTTCCCGCGACGAGGAGATCGGCGAGATCATCGCGCAGGCCTTCGACAAGGTCGGCAAGGATGGCGTCATCACCGTCGAGGAGTCGAACACCCTGGGCACCGAGCTCGACTTCACCGAGGGCATGCAGTTCGACAAGGGCTACATCTCGGCGTACTTCGTGACCGACCAGGATCGCATGGAGGCCGTTTTCGACGATCCGTACATCCTGATCAACCAGGGCAAGATCAGCAACATGAACGAGTTGCTGCCGATGCTCGAGAAGGTCATCGCAGCGCACGGCCAGCTGGTCATCATCGCTGAGGACGTCGACGGCGAGGCGCTGTCGACCCTGGTGGTGAACAAGATCCGTGGCACCTTCAACGCTGTCGCCGTCAAGGCTCCCGCCTTCGGCGATCGCCGCAAGGCCATGCTGCAGGACATTGCGATCCTCACCGGCGGCCAGGTTGTGGCTCCGGAGGTCGGGCTCAAGCTCGACCAGGTCGGTCTCGAGGTTCTCGGTCGCGCCCGTCGTGTCGTGGTCACCAAGGACAACACCACCATCGTGGACGGCGCCGGTGACCAGGCCGAGGTCAAGGCCCGCGTCGAGCAGCTGCGCGCCGAGATGGAGCGCACCGACTCGGATTGGGACCGTGAGAAGCTCGCCGAGCGGGTCGCCAAGCTCGCCGGTGGCGTCTGCGTGATCAAGGTCGGCGCTGCTACCGAGGTGGAGCTGAACGAGAAGAAGCACCGCATCGAGGATGCCGTCTCGGCTACTCGCGCGGCGATCGAAGAGGGTATCGTCGCCGGCGGTGGCGCTGCTCTGGTTCATGCCGCCAAGGTGCTGGACGGCGTCGAGAGCTCCGATCACGACGAGCGCGTCGGTGTCCAGACCGTCCGCAAGGCGCTGATCGAGCCGCTGCGCTGGATCGCTGAGAACGGTGGCGTGCCCGGCTACGTGATCGCGGCCAAGGTCGCCGAACTCGGCGCCAATGAGGGCTACAACGCCAAGACCGGCGAGTACGGCAACCTGATCGACCAGGGCGTTATCGACCCGGTCAAGGTGACCCGTTCGGCGCTGGCCAACGCGGCCTCCATCGCGTCCCTGCTGCTCACCACCGAAACCTTGGTGGTCGAGAAGAAGGACGATGACGACGAGGACGACGCCAAGTAGTCAATGACTCAGCCATTCTGAGTCGTTTCTGGGTGCAGTTATCTCCCGTGACAGGGAGATGGCTGCACCCAGTTCGTTTGGGTGACGGTTCGGCATCGATCGGATGGGCGTGGTCAACGCGCCGAGAGCCACCGGCTACGATGCCTGCGTGCAGCAGACGAGCCGGGGGAGAATGGTCGGGCTGGCGGGCACCCTTCTGCTGGCCGTGTCGGCTTGGCTGGCCTCACCGTGGGGGCTCGGCTTCGCTGGACGCTCCAATCCGCTGCCGATCCGCTGGGCGCACACGTTGCCGGCGGCGCTCGGTGTGGTGCTGCTGTTCGCCGGCTGGCTGATGATGCGCGGCACCGATCAGAAGAACGCGTGGCGCACCTTTGCCGTGTGGTGCCTGCCGCTGCTGGTCTGCCCACCGCTGCTCAGCAAGGATGTCTGGGCCTATCTCGAGCAGGGCTGGCTCGTGCTGCAGGGGTTCGATCCATATCACACCGCCCTCAGTTCGGTGGGCGGGCCCTTTGCTTCACGCGTTGACACGTACTGGAAGTACACCACCACCGTCTATCCGCCGCTGGCGTTGCTCATCCAGGCCGCCATGGTGGCGATCAGCGGGGCAAGCCCGCTGTGGTCGCTGTTCGCGATGCGGATCCCCGGTCTGGCCTCGGTCATCGCCATCGGTGCCTGCCTGCCGCGCATCGGACGTGCCGCCGGTCAGAGCGCCGGCAACGCGCTGTGGTTCGGCATCTTGAATCCTCTGGTGATCGTCCACTTCATCGGAGGTGGTCACAACGATTCCTGGGCGGTCGCATTGGGTGTGCTGGGCATCTGGACAGCGCTGCGCCGGCCGGCCTGGTGGCCCCTGGGCTGTGTCGCGGTGGGGCTGGGGATGGCTGTCAAACAGCCCCTCGGCCTGATGATGGTCGCCGTTGCCTTGGCCGGTGTCGCGCTCGGTCACAGCCCTTCAGACCTCACCGCCCGGCAGGCCTGGCGAAAGATCTTCCCGCAGGCGCTGTGGCGGTTGCCTGTGGGCCTGGCCGCGACGGCAGCGGGCTTCGCGATCCCGACCCTCGCGTCGGGCTGGGGACTCGGCTGGGCCACCGGGTCGGGCTCTCCGCAGAGCGCAGGCAGCCAGTCGATCGCCCACACGGTGGCCGCCACGATCGAGATGTTCACCTCGGTCTCGCTGCGCGGAGCTATGTCGGTGGTCGGCCCGATCTTCCTGATCATCGGCGCGGTAGCCATCGGGTGGCTCGGATGGCGCCTGGGCGCGACGCGTCCGATCGCCTTCACGGCCTGGGCGCTGATCGTCTTCGCGTTCAGCTATCCGAGCCTGCAGCCCTGGTATGTGCTGTGGGGAGGCATTCTGCTGGGCACCATCGCGCTGTCGGCGAAAGCATCCGCCTGGGTGATCGCCGGTGTCGGCGCACTGCTGAGTACCAGTGTGCTGCTCGACTATGCGGGATTCCCGATACCGGTCGCGCAGGGTATCGGCCTGGCCGTTGCCGTGCTGGTGGCCCGGTGGCGACTGACCGGTCATTTGGGGCGGCTAAACTGGCCTTTTCCAGCTGAGTGATGGAAGGGAAGTGCGGTGTCCGAACAGTTGACTCCCGCCGGAATACCACCAATGTTCGAAGCTTTGGGCCTGACGTTCGACGACGTCTTGCTGCAACCCCGGGAATCGGATGTCATCCCGAGCGAGGTCCGGACGAATGCTCGGCTGAGCCGCAACATCACCCTCAATGTGCCGTTCCTGTCGGCCGCGATGGACACCGTCACCGAGCAGCGGATGGCCATCGCGATGGCCCGCGAGGGCGGTCTGGGCGTCCTGCACCGCAACCTGTCGGTCGACGACCAGGCCCGCATGGTCGACCAGGTGAAGCGCTCCGAGGCCGGCATGATCGACGAGCCGATCACCATCAGCCCGGACGCCACCCTGCGCGAGGCCGATGAACTGTGTGCCACCTACCGCATCAGCGGCATTCCGGTGGTCGACTCGTCCATGATGCTGCTCGGCATCATCACCAACCGTGACATGCGCTTCGAGAGCGACCCCACCAGACTGGTCGGCGAGGTCATGACCAAGATGCCGCTGGTCACCGCACCGGTCGGCATCAAGTCGGACGATGCGCTCGCGCTGCTGGCCAAGAACAAGATCGAGAAGCTGCCGCTGATCGACGACACCGGACGCCTGCGTGGCCTGATCACCCTCAAGGACTTCGTGAAGTCCGACCAGTACCCGAAGGCCTGCAAGGATCCGCAGGGACGCCTGCGCGTCGGTGCCGCGGTCGGCATCTTCGGCGACGCCTGGGAGCGCGCGATGGCCGTCGTCGAGGAGGGCGTCGACTGTCTGGTGGTCGATACCGCGCATGGTCATTCCCGGGCAGAGGTGGAGTTCATCAAGCGGCTCAAGGCTGAGGTGTCCACCCGCAATGTCGACATCATCGGCGGAAACGTCGCCACCTACGAAGCCGCCCGCGCGCTCATCGACGCCGGGGTGGATGGCATCAAGGTCGGTGTCGGGCCGGGCTCGATCTGCACGACGCGGGTGGTCGCCGGTGTCGGCGTCCCCCAGATCACCGCGATCTATGAGGCCGCCCGGGCGGCGAAGCCGGCCGGTGTCCCGGTCATCGGTGATGGTGGTCTCCAGTACTCCGGTGACACCGCGAAAGCGATCGTGGCCGGTGCCGACACGGTGATGCTCGGCTCGTTGCTGGCCGGTTGTGACGAGAGCCCCGGCGATCTGGTCTTCATCAACGGCAAGCAGTTCAAGAGCTACCGCGGCATGGGTTCGCTGGGCGCGATGGCCACCCGCGGACGCACCATGAGCTACTCCAAGGACCGCTACTTCCAGGCCGATGTGACCAGCAACGACAAGATCATTCCCGAAGGCATCGAGGGCCAGGTGCCCTACCGTGGGCCGCTGTCGCAGGTGCTCTACCAGTTGGCCGGCGGCCTGCACCAGTCGATGTTCTACTGCGGTGCGCACAGCATCGAAGAGCTGCAGACCAACGGACGGTTCGTCCGGATCACCGCGTCCGGGCTTCGCGAGTCCCATCCGCATGACATCCAGATGACGGTGGAAGCACCGAACTACGCCTCCAAGCAGTGATGCGCGTTGCGGCCGCAGCCGCCGGGATCGCTGCGACCGCGAGAATCCGGTCGGGAACCGCCTAGTGGCCGATGCCTGCGCGAGCGCGCCGGATCGCCTAGATTGGTGGGGCGCTCAGCCGAAAATGGAGGATCCATGTTGTACGACATCGGACGCAGCAAACGCGCCGCGCAGGCGTTCTCGCTGGATGATGTAGCGATCATGCCCACGCGCCGCACCCGCGGCATCGAGACCATCGATCTGGAATGGCGCATCGACGCCATCACCTTCGATTTCCCGTTGATGGCTGCGCCGATGGATTCGGTGATGAGCCCCGCCACGGCGATCGCCTTCGGACGCCTCGGTGGTCTGGGTGTGCTGAACCTCGAAGGGCTGTGGACGCGTTACGTCAACCCGCAGCCGGTGCTCGATGAGCTCGCCGCCATCACCGACGCCGCCGAGGCCACCCGCAAGCTGCAGCAGATCTACACCGAGCCGATCAAGGCCGAGCTGATCGCCGAACGGCTGCGCGAGATCCGGGACACGGGGGTTCCGGTGGCCGGGTCCCTCAGCCCGCAGAACACCCAGGAGTTCGCCTCGGTGATCGAGAACTCGGGCCTGGATTTCTTCGTGGTGCGCGGCACCGCGGTCAGCGCTCAGCACGTCTCGAACGCTGCCGAGCCGCTCGACCTGGCCCGCTTCATCTACGACCTCGACGTGCCGGTCATCGTCGGTGGTTGTGCGACCTATCAGACCGCGTTGCACCTGATGCGCACGGGCGCCGCCGGTGTGCTGGTCGGCTTCGGTGGAGCCGCGACCTCGACGAACCGCCATGTGCTGGGCATCGAGGTGCCGATGGCTACCGCCATCTCGGATGTCGCCGAAGCCCGCCGTGATTACCTGGACGAGTCCGGCGGCCGCTATGTGCATGTCATCGCCGACGGTTCGATGGGGTATTCCGGTGACGTCGTCAAAGCGCTCGCCTGCGGTGCCGACGCCGCCATGTTGGGCACGCCACTGGCTCGCGCGATCGAGGCTCCCGGACAGGGCTGGCATTGGGGCGCCGAGGCCTGGCACGAGGCCCTGCCGCGCGGTCGCCGGGTCGAGGTGGGCCAGGTCGGCTCACTGTCCGAGGTCGTGCTCGGTCCGTCGCATTCCCCCGACGGCACCATGAACATCGTCGGCGCGCTGCGCCGCGCGCTGGCAAGCACCGGCTACACCGAGGTCAAGGCCTTCCAGCGCATCGACCTGATCGTCCGCTGACATGACCGAGGATCAGGAGCGGACGCTGGCCGAACTGCTGCGGCTGCGCGGTAGCATCGACAATCTGGACGCTGCGCTGATTCACATCATGGCTGAGCGGTTCAAGATCACCAAGCGGGTCGGCGCGCTGAAGGCCCAGCACGGGTTGCCGGCCGCCGACCCCGAGCGGGAGGCGCTTCAGATCGGGCGGCTACGCCAGCTGGCGATCGATTCCGATCTGGATCCGGAGTTCGCCGAGAAGCTGCTGAACTTCATCGTCCGCGAGGTGGTGCGCCACCACATGAAGATCGCCGACGAGCACGCGGGCGGCCCGGCCACCGAGGACTGACCGGGCCCTCAGGCGATCACGTCGCCCGAGCGGACGTTGCTGGGGATACCGACGACCACGGCGCCGGGCGCGACGTCCTTGACGACCAGCGCGTTCGCGCCGATCTTGGCGTCGTCGCCGACGGTGATGTCGCCGATCACCTTGGCTCCGGCCCCGATCAGGACGCGGTTGCCGATCGTGGGGTGCCGCTTGAAGCGTCCGCGGGCGCGGCCGCCGAGGGTGACCTGGTGGTAGATGAGGACGTCGTCCCCGATGATCGCGGTCTCGCCGATCACCACGCCCATGCCGTGGTCGATGAAGAACCGCCGCCCGATCGTCGCGCCTGGATGGATCTCGATGCCGGTGAGGAAGCGGGCGATCTGGCTGAGCAGCCGGGAGCTGAATCGTAGCCCCGGCTTGCCCCACATCCAGTGAGCGACCCGATACATCCAGATCGCGTGAAGGCCTGAGTAGATGATCGCGACCTCGAGTTTGGATCTGGCCGCCGGATCCTCACGCTGGGCGGCGGCCAGGTCCTCGTCGACGCGCGAGGCAATCAGGCGGACCCTCGAAAACAAGCTCACGGGACCATCCAACCACCTGGCAACAGGCTTCGTCGACTACTGCTGAACTCGGCTGCCCGGAGCCGGGCAGATCCGCCCACAGCAGACTGCGCCGTCGCGTCCGCCGAAGTGACATCGTCATACCCAGTCATCGCACGTCAACGTCAGGCCACGTCAACCCGGGTCCAGCGCGGATCACTCGATGCAGTCGGGCGAATCGGATGGCATAGACTCTGGCGCATGCCTTCACGACCGGTCATTGTCATCGACTTTGGCGCGCAGTACGCCCAGCTCATTGCCCGCAGGGTGCGTGAGGCGCACGTCTATTCCGAGATCATGCCCCATACCGCGTCGGTGGCCGAGGTGCTCGCCCGCGACCCGCAGGCCATCATCTTGTCGGGCGGCCCGCAGTCGGTCTACGCCAGCGGCGCCCCGCAGGTCGACCCGGCGCTGTTCTCCGCGGGGGTGCCGGTCTTCGGCATCTGCTACGGCTTCCAGGCGATGGCCCAGGCGCTGGGCGGCGTGGTGCGCCGCACCGACACCTCCGAGTTCGGGCGTACCCATCTCGAGGTGGACGAGCCGTCGCCGTTGCTGGCCGGAATCCCGCAGACGCTCAACGTCTGGATGAGCCACGGCGACTCCGTGACCCAGGAACCTGCCGGCTTCGGTCGGCTCGCGCACAGCCTGGGCACCCCGGTGGCGGCGTTCGCCGACACCGATCGTGGGCTCGCCGGTGTGCAGTGGCATCCCGAGGTCGCTCACACCGAGTTGGGCCAGCAGGTCATCGAGAACTTCCTGTACAACGTGGCCGGGTTGACCCCCGACTGGACGAGCGAGAATTTCGTCGCCGAGCAGATCGCGGCGATCCGCGCGCAGGTCGGCGACCGGCAGGTGCTGTGCGGGCTGTCCGGTGGCGTCGATTCGGCGGTCGCGGCTGCTCTGGTGCAGCGCGCCATCGGCGATCAGCTGACCTGCGTGTTCGTCGATCACGGCCTGCTGCGCGCCGGCGAGGCCGAGCAGGTCGAGAAGGATTTCGTGGCGGCGACCGGCGTGCGGCTGGTGGTCGCCGATGAGAAGGATCGTTTCCTGGAGGCGCTGGCCGGCGTCTCGGACCCCGAAACCAAACGCAAGATCGTCGGCCGTGAGTTCATCCGCAGCTTCGAGGCGGCCGCCCGGGCCATCGCGGGCGAGCGCGGCATCGATTTCTTGGTGCAGGGCACCTTGTACCCCGATGTCGTGGAATCCGGGGGTGGCGACGGCGCGGCCAATATCAAGAGTCATCACAATGTCGGCGGACTGCCCGACGACCTGCAGTTCACCCTGATCGAACCTTTGCGCACCCTGTTCAAGGATGAGGTACGCGCGGCCGGTGTGGAGTTGGGTCTGCCCGAGGAGATGGTCTGGCGCCAGCCCTTCCCGGGCCCGGGCCTGGCCATTCGCATCATTGGTGAGGTCACCTGGGAGCGTCTCGAATTGCTGCGTGCCGCGGACGCGATCGCCCGCCACGAGCTGACTGCTGCCGGTCTCGATCGCGCTGTCTGGCAGATGCCGGTCGTCCTGCTCGCCGATGTGCGCTCAGTCGGCGTCCAAGGTGATGGACGAACCTACGGTCACCCGATCGTGCTGCGTCCGGTGAGCAGCGAGGACGCCATGACCGCCGATTGGTCGCGGCTGCCCTACGAGGTGATCGAGAAGATCAGCACGCGCATCACCAACGAAGTGCGCCAGATCAACCGGGTCGTGGTGGACGTAACCAGCAAGCCGCCGGGCACGATCGAGTGGGAGTGATCGGTGCCCAGCGGCATGCCGGCGAATCCGGGAGTTAGTCGGCGCTGAAGGTGTCAGCGGGACCGTTGTCGGGCTCACCACCGGACTGGCGGGCGTCGCGGCGACGCTGATAGTCGCCGTAGCGGTCGTAGAGCTGGTCGGCCCCGGTCTGGCCGCTTCCCTGGTCGGGGATGGCCAGCCAGGCGATCACGTAGGCAGCGCAGACGGCTCCGAGGCTGAACAGGCCGAGCGCAGCGGTCACCACCCGCACGATGGTCGGGTCGATGTCGAAGTATTCGGCGATGCCACCGCAAACACCTGCGATGACGCGATGATCACGGCTGCGGACGAGTTTCCGAGTTGTCATGAGTCTATTGTCCCTTCTGTAGTGGGTTGCGTGGTCGGTGATGGTGGGATCAGTGGGGGCTGTCGCGTCGGTTACTCAGCACCAGCCCGAGCAGGCCGAGGACGATCAGCCCGAGCGGTGCGAGCAGACCGAAGACGGTCATCGTGGTCAGGACTTTCAGTTCTTGCAGTACCGCCAGACCCGCCATCGCGATGAAGGCAAGCCCCCAGATGATCGCCACCAGACTGGGTTTGCGGGTCATGGCATCACCCACAGCTGTGAATCGTGGGCGGAGATCACGATCGTCAGGGTCGGCTGGGTCTCGTCGATGATCTGGTGGTAGGTGACCTGGCCTGATCCGTTGTAGAAGCCGATTGGCAACATGCCCGTCGAATCGCTGTAGTTGAGCTCGATGATCACGTTCTGATCGGCCGCAAGCGTCAGGCCGAGCCGGGAGTCCCGCAGATCGATCTGCCACTGATCATCCTCGGTGATCGGCACCGCCCCAATGTCCAGGCTCTGCTGGGAGTCGTAGAGCGTGACGTCACCGAGCTGGTCGGACGCCAGATAGTGGATCGCGTCACTGCCTCGCGGCGGCAGCGCGATCATCGCTGCGGCCATCGCCACCGCCACAATCACGCCCGGAATGATCAGGCCGAGACCGCGTCCGCGCCGGGCGAGTACCAGCAGACCCAGCCCGATCATCCCGAGCGCTGCCGCCAGCGGCAGCACCACCTTGTCGGGGAACCAAACCGTCGTCGCGAACGCGGCACCGGCGGCCAACAGCAGCGTCCCCAGGGTGATGGCGACAGCGGCGCGGTCATGCGCCTTGACCGGAGCCGGCGTGGGGGACCAGTAGCGGGTGGTTACCCGGCGCGGAGCCCCACCTCGGCGCAGCCGGCCCTGGGTTCCGGCCCAAGCCGTCACGGCGATCATCGCGACGGGCAGCCAGCCGACCCCGGTGACGGTACCGAACAACAGGCTGCCCAGGATGCCGAACGCCAGCGCCCAGCTCACCACGACCTTCGGCGGCGCATTGCGCCAGCGGCGGCCGACGTGATCGAGAGGAGCCATACCGGTGGTCGCGTTGCGAGTGAGTATCCATCCGGTGAGATACGCCAGGACACCGATGCCCGAACACAGTCCGGTCAACACGAACAGGCACCGCACCAACAGCACATCGATGCCCAACCAGTCCGCCACCGCCACGCTCAGACCGGTGATATTGCCGTGAGCAGGAGTGCGCTTCAGATCGAGGAACTCCGCCGCCCAGTCACGAGACGGCCGAGGAGAATCCGGACGCAACGGCCACTGCTGAGGTGGCGGTGGCGTGCTGGCGGACATGTAGTCAAGTCTTGCCGCCCTAGTCGGCTCATGGTATCGATTCGGACCCGGAGCGATCCCCCAAAATCCTACCGGGGCTATGGTCCTGCGGAACATCCATTTCCGGGAGCCTTCGGGGTCGGGCTCGGTGGAATTGCAGGGGCAGACGTGTGAACCTTGAAGGGTGACGAGCGTTCCGGAACCCAGCTATCAACAACCTGGTCCCGTCGCGCCCGTACCACCGAACCCGCCGGTACGCACCCGACTGACCCGCAGCCGCTCCGAGGCCTGGCTGGGTGGGGTCGCTGCCGGCATCGCTGATCATCTGGGCTGGCCGACGTGGCTGGTCCGGCTGTGTTTCGTCGGTCTGGCGTTTGCGAACTTCCTGACCATCGGCGTCTACGCGGTGCTGTGGATCCTGATGCCCGAACCGTCGCCGGTCGAGCAGCCGCCCGGGCTGCAGGCGGCGACCAACCAGGGCATGCGCCAGTCGACTCGTCCGAAGAATGTCAGCTTCGGTCGGGTGAGCGCGGTGGTGATGGTCGGGTTCGGCCTGATCATGCTGGCCCGGATGCTCGGCATGGGGCCTGCCAATGCGTTCTTCTGGCCGATCATGCTGGCCGCGCTCGGTGTCGGTCTGGTCTGGCTACAGGCCGATGATGAGCCCGCGGTCTCGAAGTCTGCGGCTGAGGTGCCGGCAGGTTCCGAGCAGACCCGGCGGCCGATCGTATCCGTCGGTGGCCGCAAGTGGGTCGAGGCGGTGCGGGTGCTGGGTGGTATGACTCTGATCGGCGGTGCGGTGGCGCTGCTGGCGGCATCGCAAGGTGGGGTCGGTCAGCTGCCGCTGGTGGCGATGGTGTCGGCGCTGACCGTCGCGGGTGTGGCCGTGGTGGCTGCGCCGTGGATCCTGCGCTACCGGCGCAGGATGGCCGCAGCCTATGAAGAGAAGCTGATCGCCGACACCCGGGCCGATATGGCGGCCCATCTGCACGATTCGGTGCTGCAGACCCTGGCCCTGATTCAACGCCAGGCCGACGATCCCAAGCAGGTGGCGACACTTGCTCGTCGTCAGGAGCGTGAACTGCGCGCCTGGCTCTACGCCGACCAGGCCGGGCCGTCGACGCTGAAGGCCGCCCTGACCGAGGCCGGCGGTGAGGTCGAGGACGAACGCGGTGTCCCGGTCGAGGTGGTCTGCGTGGGTGACATCGAACTGACCGAAGGGCTGCGAGCACTCGTCCAGGCTGCGCGGGAGGCGATGACCAACGCTGCGAAGCACTCCGGCGCGCCGTTCATCGATGTCTATGCTGAGGTGGAACCTACCGGCGAGGGTGAACTCGTCCAGGTCTTCGTCCGTGATCGGGGCAAGGGATTCGATCCTGCCGATGTCGCGGACGACCGGATGGGGGTGCGTTCGTCGATTGTCGGCCGCATGGAACGCCATGGCGGCAGCGCGAAGATTCGCTCGGCGCCCGGTGAGGGAACCGAGATCCGATTGGAGATGAAGGCATGACCAACGCCCAGACCGAACCAACCCCCGAGCACACCGGTCCGTGGCGGGTCGTCCTGGTGGACGATCACGGCATCTTCCGGGCCGGCGTCCGCCACGAACTCGAACAGGCGTCCGACAAGGTTGAAATCGTCGGCGAGGGCGAAGACGTGGCCACCTCGGTGAAAGCCATCCTCGCCACGGTGCCCGATGTGGTGCTGCTGGACGTTCACCTGCCCGGTGGTGGCGGCGCGGAGGTCATCAAGAAGGTGCACGCCACCCAGCCGAAGGTGAAGTTCTTGGCACTGTCGGTCAGCGACGCCGCCGAGGACGTCATCGGCGTCATCCGGGCCGGCGCCCGCGGCTACGTGACGAAATCGATCAGCACGGACGACCTGATCGACTCGATCGGACGGGTGGCCACCAATGATGCGGTCTTCTCGCCGCGGCTGGCCGGTTTCGTCCTGGACGCGTTCTCGGGCTCGATCGACGTGGCGTCCATCGATGAGGACCTCGACCGGCTTAGCCAGCGCGAACGCGAGGTGATGAAGCTGATCGCCCGCGGCTACTCGTACAAAGAGGTGGCCAAGGAGCTGTTCATCTCGATCAAGACCGTCGAGACGCATGTCTCCAGCGTGCTGCGCAAGCTGCAGCTGTCGAACCGCTATCAGCTGACCAAGTGGGCAACCGACCGCAAGCTGGTGTGAATCCCGAACTCGTATGAATCCCAAGCTGGCGTAGACCCCCGCCGCGGATCCGGCACGCTCGCCATAAATACGGAACGCTCGCCATAAGTCAGTTCGCTGCTGTCTGTAGCAAACTGTTCTATGGCGAGCGTTTGGAGTGACGGGGTGGGGAGGACCGGACGTCTGTGCGGCCGGCCCTGCGCCGTCAGGCCTTCTTGGTCAGCTTGTTGTAGAGGAAGGTCACCAGGAATCCGCCGAGGATGGCGATGATCCAGGTGATGGGGTTCCAGAATCCCTGCAGCGAGATGCCGAAGATCGCCGACGAGATCCAGCCACCGACGACTGCGCCTAGCACACCGAGCAGCAGGGTCATGATCCATCCACCGCCCCCGCCGACTACAGCTCGCGCAATCGATCCTGCAATGAGGCCCAGGACAAGCCATGAAATGAACATCATGGCGCCAGTGTAGGCAGGAGAAGTGTTACGAACCCGAAGGTCTGGTCGTGGTCAGGGTCGCTATCAGGGTGCGTTGGGGGACCCGGCTACCCTGATAGGGCTATGACTCAATCAGATCTGCTCGAGGGCCTGAATCCGCCGCAGCGGGAAGCCGTTACGCATGCCGGTCGTCCCGTGCTGGTGGTCGCCGGCGCGGGATCGGGCAAGACCCGGGTGCTGACCCGCCGCATCGCTTATCTGGTGTCGCAGCGCGATGTGCACCCCGGTTCGATACTGGCGATCACCTTCACCAACAAGGCCGCCGCCGAGATGCGCTCGCGCGTCATCGATCTGGTGGGCAACCGAGCCCGGCTGATGTGGGTCTCCACATTCCACTCGGCCTGCGTGCGCATCCTGCGATCCGAGATCGATGCGATGGGCTTTCGCAAGACGTTCTCGATCTACGACGACACCGACGCCAAGCGCCTGATGACGCTGGTCGCCCGCGACCAGAACCTCGACCCCAAGAAGTTTCCGCCGCGGGCCCTGCTCAACTGGGTGAGCAACTGCAAGAACGAGCTGATCACTCCCGACCAGGCCATCGCGAAGGCCTCCGGCTTGGACGAGGTGCGTGCCGAGGCCTACAAGGCCTACAACGAGCGGCTGCGCGCGGCGAATGCACTCGATTTCGACGACCTGATCATGACCACGGTGCTGTTGTTCCAGCAGCATCCCGAGATCCGCGAGGCCTACCGCCGGCGTTTCCGTCATGTGCTGGTCGACGAGTACCAAGACACCAACCACGCCCAATACCTGCTGATCAAGCAGCTGTGCGGGGATCTCGGCCCCGACGACGGGCTGCCGGACGACGCGCCGCGCATCACCCCGGGTGAGCTCATGGTGGTGGGTGACTCCGACCAGTCGATCTACGCATTCCGCGGAGCGACGATCCGCAACATCCTCGACTTCGAGAACGACTTCCCCGGCGCCCGGACGATCCTGCTCGAGCAGAACTACCGATCCACCCAGACCGTGCTGTCGGCGGCGAATGCGGTCATCCAGCACAACTCGGGGCGTCCGGACAAGAAGCTGTGGAGCGAGGCCGGCGCCGGCGAACAGATCGTCGGCTACGTCGCCGACACCGAGCACGACGAGGCGCGTTTCGTCGCCGGCGAGATCGACTCGCTGGTCGATGGCGGCCGGGCCAAGTACTCCGATGTGGCGGTCTTCTACCGCACCAATGCCCAGTCCCGGGCATTCGAAGAGGTGTTCATCCGGGTCGGCCTGCCCTACCGGGTGGTCGGTGGGGTGCGCTTCTACGAGCGCCGCGAGATCCGTGACGCGCTGGCCTATCTGCGCGCGATCGCCAACCCCTCGGACGACGTCTCGCTGCGCCGCATCATCAACGTGCCCAAGCGCGGGATCGGGGAGCGCGCCGAGGTAGCGCTGGCGATGCTGGCCGCCAACGAACAGATCAGCTTCGCCGACGCCATCGAGCGCGCCGAGCAGGCCCCGGGTATCGCCACCCGCTCGCTCAACCAGGTGAGAGCGTTCGGGCAGATGATGGCCGACTTCCGAGCCATGGTCGATGCCGGCCTGCCGGCCAGCGATGTCCTGGAGGCGGTGCTCAAACGCTCCGGGATGATCGATGAGTTGCGCAATTCGTCCGACCCGCAGGACGAGACCCGGCTGGAGAACCTGATCGAACTGGTCAAGGTCGCCCAGGAGTTCGTCGCGCAGGCCACCACCCAGGACCTGGCCGGACAGGACGACTTCGAGGTGGTAGCTTCGACCGGCACCGACGGCGCTGCCGACCCGGGCGCCGAGCTGGCCGGTGCTCTGGCGACGGCCCAGCCCGAGCCGGACGCGTCCTTGGGAGCCTTCTTGGAGCGGATCGCGCTGGTCGCCGACTCCGACCAGATTCCCGACGCCGGCGCCGATGCCGGGGTCGTCACGCTGATGACCCTGCACACCGCGAAGGGCCTGGAATTCGACACGGTCTTCCTGACCGGCCTGGAGGACGGCATCTTCCCGCACATGCGTGCCATGACCGACCCCGCCGAACTGGCGGAGGAACGAAGACTCGCCTACGTCGGCATCACCCGCGCCCGCAAGAAGCTCTATCTCAGCCGTTCGGTCGTCCGCACCATGTTCGGTCAGCCCGCCTACAACCCGGCCAGCCGGTTCTTCGCCGAGATCCCGGACGACCTCATCGACTGGCGGCGCAAGGAATCCGAGGTGGCCAGCTGGGCGTCCGGCGCGGCCGAACGGACCGCCTCGGCCCGCGCCGCGCTCGGGTCGGGCACGATCTTCGGCACCGGACGCGGCCAGGCCATCAAGAAGACTCTGCCCACAGTGAACACCGGCGACCGGGTGCTGCACTCCACCTACGGCATGGGCACCGTGGTGGCTACCCATGGCAGTGGTGACAATGCGAAGGCCGACGTCGATTTCGGATCCAGCGGGGTGAAGCGATTCGCTTTGAAGTACGCGCCGTTGGAGAAGCTGTGATCGATGCCCCGCTAGGCTGACGGGGTGGATCTATTCGAGTATCAGGCCCGGGATCTGTTCGAAGCCCAGGGCGTTCCGGTTCCGCGAGGCATCGTCGCTCGAACGCCGGAAGAAGCAGAGCAAGCCGCCATCACGCTCGGTACTCCCGTGACCGTCGTCAAAGCCCAGGTGAAGACCGGTGGACGCGGCAAGGCCGGCGGTGTCAAGGTGGTCCGTTCGCCGAAGGAGGCGGCGCAGGCCGCGGGGAAGATCCTCGGCATGGACATCAAGGGTCACACGGTGCACCAGGTGATGGTCGCCGAGGGCATCGACATCGCCGAGGAGTACTACTTCTCATTGCTGGTCGATCGGGCCGAACGGCGCTGGCTGGCGATGTGCAGCACCCAGGGCGGCATGGACATCGAGACGTTGGCCGCCGAGCATCCCGAAGCGCTGGCCCGGGTAGCTGTCGACCCCAGGGTGGGCATCGACGCCGCCAAGGCTGTCGAGATCGTGGACGCCGCCGGGTTCGACGAGGCCGACCGCGTGAAGATCGCTGAGGTACTGGTCACTCTGGGAGCTGCGTTCGTCGCCGAGGACGCTACGCTGGTCGAGGTGAATCCCCTGGTCAAGACCGGTTCAGGGCAGATCCTGGCGGCTGACGGCAAGGTCACCTTGGACGACAATGCCGACTTCCGGCATCCCGATCATGCCGGGCTGAAGGACCTCTCCGCCACCGATCCGCTGGAGTTGGCGGCTGCCGAACGCGGTCTCAACTACGTGAAGCTGGACGGCGACGTCGGCATCATCGGCAACGGGGCGGGCCTGGTGATGAGCACCCTCGACGTGGTCGCCTACGCGGGCGCCGACCTGCCCGGTCAGCCGAAACCGGCAAACTTCCTCGACATCGGAGGTGGCGCGTCCGCCCAGGTGATGGCCGACGGACTGAGCATCATCTTGTCCGACGGGCAGGTGCGGTCGGTCTTCGTGAACGTCTTCGGCGGCATCACCGCGTGCGACGAGGTGGCCAACGGCATCAAGCAGGCCCTGATGGTGCTGGGAGACCAGGCCACGCGTCCGATCGTGGTGCGGCTGGACGGCAATGCCGTCGAAGAAGGACGTGGCATCCTGGCCGAGTATGCGCACCCACGCGTCCGGCTCGCCGAGACCATGGACGATGGCGCCCGGCTGGCGGCCGAACTGGCTGCCGAGGTCGAGATCTTGGCCGATGACCAGCAGGCCGACGACGCAAGCAAGGAGGCCTGAGATGGCGATCTGGCTCGGAACCGACTCCCGGATCATCGTGCAGGGCATGACCGGTTCGGAGGGACGCAAGCACACCCAGCGAATGCTGGACAGCGGTTCTGTCGTGGTCGGCGGGGTGACCCCCGGCAAGGGCGGGCAGACCGCGTCGTTCAACGGCGCCGACCTCCCGGTCTTCGGCAGTGTGGCAGAGGCAGTCGAGGCCACCGCGGCCAACACGTCGGTAGTCTTCGTGCCGCCGAAGTTCACCGGATCGGCGGTCGGTGAGGCCATCGATGCCGATCTCGACCTGGTCGTGTGCATCACCGAGGGTGTCCCGGTCGCCGATTCGGCACGGTTCGTCAACCAGTCCCTGGACGCGGGCGTCCGCCTGATCGGCCCGAACTGTCCCGGCATCATCTCGCCCGGCAAGTCGAACGCCGGCATCATTCCGGCGTCCATCACCGGCCCCGGTCCGATCGGCTTGGTCAGCAAGTCGGGCACCCTGACCTACCAGATGATGTTCGAATTGCGCGATCTCGGCTTCTCGACGGCCATCGGGATCGGCGGCGACCCGATCGTCGGCACCACGCACATCGATGCGCTGGCCGCTTTCGAGGCCGATGAGCAGACCGAGGCCATCGTGCTGATCGGCGAGATCGGCGGGGACGCCGAAGAGCGCGCCGCCGCCTACATCGCCGAGAACATCACCAAGCCGGTGGTCGCCTACGTCGCCGGTTTCACGGCGCCGGAAGGCCGCACCATGGGTCACGCCGGTGCGATCGTGTCCGGGTCGTCCGGTACCGCTCAGGCCAAGAAGGAGGCGTTGGAGGCCGTCGGTGTCACGGTGGGTCGTACCCCCAGTGAGACCGCCGCACTGATGCGCGAGATCCTGCACGGTTGATGAGGTTCGGTAGACGGCATCGCAATACACCCAGTGCCCGGGTCCGCCATCTGGAGGCGATGACCGAGCAGGCCGAGCCGTGGCGGCTGCCCTGGCCCGTGACCAGTGGGCTCGCAGCCGTGATCACCGCCGCCCTCGGCTGGGTACTGGTGGCCGGCTATTGCGTGCTCGGGTGGATCTCGGTGCCGCAGCTGAAGGCCTCCGCGGTGCTCGCCCTGAGCACCCAGGGCTGGCTGCTGGCGCATGGGGTGTCGGTGTCGCTGCCGGGTGCGCAATTGTCGATCATGCCGCTGGGGTTGACGCTGATCATCGTGCTCATCGGCCTGGCGGCCTGTCATCAGGCCGTGCTGCACAGCCGTCCGCCGCTTGCCGGGGAGATCGGCTCCCGGCTGCTTCGGATGTCCGGGGTGTTCGCGGTGGTCTATGTCGTGGTGCTCGCCGGGGGCCGCCAATTCGTCGAGGCGGGCGGAAGCGCCTCGACGCTGCTGGGCGCGATGGCGTTGTCGTGTCTGCTGCCGTTGGCCGGATTCACGCGGGCGCTGGCCTGGCGCCCGCCGCGCGGGATGACGATCGTGCGAACCGTCGGCTGGTCGTTGGCGGCCGGACTGTTGGTGATGATCGCTGCCGGGTCTGCGGTGACCGCGACAGCGCTTATCAGGGGACGCTCGCAGGTCATCATGATCCACGAGTCGCTGCTGCCCGGAACCCTCGGCGGGGTGATGCTGCTGCTGGGTCAGCTCGCCTGGTTACCGAATCTGATCCTGTGGGCCGGCGCGTGGTCGGTCGGAGCAGGCATCCAACTCGGCTTGGGCACCGTCGTCTCGCCCGCCCAGACGACCCTCGGCATGCTGCCGTCGATTCCCGTCCTCGGCGCAGTGCCGGCGGCCGGGCCGATGCCGCCCAGTTGCCTGTTGTGGCTGCTCAGCGGGGTGGTGGCAGGTGGCGCCGCGGCGGCGGTGCTCGTCAAGCGGCTGCAGACTCGCGCTGCGGCCAATGGCCGACAGCTCGGGGTCGACGTCACAGCGATCGTCGGGGCGCTGGCCGGCGTCGGTTGTGGACTGGTCTTCACATTGCTGCAGCTTCCGGCCGGCGGTGATCTGGGTTCGGTGCGGCTGACGTCGTTGGGAGCGCGGATGTCGGCGCTGCTGGTGATGGCCCCGTCCACGATGGGCCTGGCCGGGATGGCCACCGGGGCGGTGCTCGGCTGGCGCGCCGGACGCTCGGATTGGCAGTCCGTGCGGTCTGCCGAAGCGCCGGCGCCGTCATTGAATCCTGCTGACGGCCCGGTGCCGGCCGTGGCGACCACCGGGGAGGCAGCTGACGAGGCGGAAGTCCCGACGACCGTGGTGGAAGACCGGTCGAAGCTGGCCGAGCGCGACAGGTAGGCTCTGAGGGTGACATCTCGGGTCGTCGTACTGTTGTCCGGATCGGGAACCCTTCTGCAGGCGCTGCTGGAGGCGAGCTCCGCCCCCGGCGCAGCTTTCGAGATCGTGGCCGTCGGTTCCGACCGGGCAGATGCCTACGGGTTGACGCGCGCACTGGACGCGGGAGTGCCGACCTTCGTCGTCCCCATGCTGCCCGACCGAGCCCTGTGGGATCGCAGGCTCGCTGAGACCGTGTCGGCATACCGGCCGGACCTGGTGGTCAGCGCCGGATTCATGAAGCTGGTCGGAGCTGCTTTCTTGAGCGAGTTCGGTGGCCGCTTCATCAATTCGCATCCGGCATTGCTGCCCAGCTTCCCGGGTATGCACGGCGTCCGAGACGCTCTGGCGGCCGGGGTCAAGGTGACCGGGACGACGATCTTCGTCGTCGATGAGGGTGTCGACACCGGCCGGATTCTCGCCCAGCGGGCAGTCGACGTGGCACCCGACGACACCGAGGCCACGCTGCATGAACGCATCAAGGTGGTTGAGCGCGCACTGCTCGTCCACGTAGTTTCCGAACTGGTGAAGGAGAAGCATGACTGAGCTGCAACCGATTCGTAGGGCCCTGGTCTCGGTTTACGACAAGACGGGGCTGATCGAGCTGGGACAGCAGTTGGCTGACAACGGCGTCGAGATCGTCTCCACCGGTTCGACAGCGGCGAAGCTGGCGAATGCCGGCGTGCCGGTGACCTCGGTGGAGGAACTGACCGGTTTCCCCGAGTGCCTCGACGGACGCGTCAAGACGCTGCACCCGCGGGTTCATGCCGGCCTCCTGGCAGATCGTCGTCTCGCCTCGCACCGCCAGCAGCTCGACGAACTCGGGATTGCGCCGTTCGACCTGGTCGTGGTCAATCTCTACCCGTTCACCCAGACGGTCGCCTCGGGCGCCGCCCCCGACGATTGCGTCGAACAGATCGACATCGGTGGTCCCTCGATGGTGCGGGCCGCCGCGAAGAACCATCCGAGCGTTGCGGTGATCACCTCGCCCGCCCAGTACGGGCTGGTCGCCGACGCGCTGGCCGCCGGTGGCACGACGCTGGAAACCCGGCAGCGGCTGGCGGCAAAGGCATTCGCTCATACCGCGGCCTATGACATCGCGGTGGCCAGCTGGATGGGTTCGGTGCTGACCGACACCTCCGATGGTGACGGCTTCCCCGCGTGGGCCGGCGCCAGCTGGACGAAGGTCGGCGCGCTGCGCTACGGCGAGAACTCCCACCAGCGGGCCGCGCTGTACGCGAGGCAGGATAGGTCATCGGGTATCACCCAGGCCGTGCAGCTGCACGGCAAGGAGATGAGCTACAACAACTACACCGATGGGGATGCCGCCTATCGGGCCGCCTACGATTTCGACGAGCCGACGGTGGCGATCATCAAGCACGCCAATCCGTGCGGCATCGCGATCGGCGCGGACATCGCCGAGGCACATCGCAAGGCACACGCCTGCGATCCGGTGTCGGCCTTCGGTGGGGTGATCGCGACCAATCGTCCGGTCAACATCGAGATGGCCGAGCAGGTCGCCGAGATCTTCACCGAGGTGATCATCGCCCCCAGCTACGAGGAGGGCGCCCTGGAGATCCTGGAGCGCAAGAAGAACATCCGGATCCTGACCGCCGGACCCTATCCCTTCGGTACCGCCAAGCTCACCACGATCTCCGGTGGCGCGCTGTTGCAGGAGCCCGACCGGATCGACGCCCCCGGCGATGATCCTGCCAACTGGCAGTTGGTCAGCGGAGAAGCTGCCGACGAGGCCACCTTGGCCGATCTGGTCTTCGCCTGGCGGGCCTGCCGGTCGGTGAAGTCGAACGCGATCCTGCTGGCCTCGGGCGGCGCCTCGGTGGGGGTCGGCATGGGACAGGTGAACCGGGTCGACTCCTGCAAGCTGGCCGTCGACCGGGCGGGGGACCGTGCCGTCGGCTCGGTGGCCGCCTCCGATGCCTTCTTCCCGTTCAACGATGGCCCGCAGATCCTGCTGGACGCAGGCGTGAAGGCGATCGTCCAGCCCGGCGGTTCGGTGCGCGATGAGCAGACCATCGAGGCCTGCAAGAAGGCCGGCGTGACGATGTACTTCACCGGCACCCGGCACTTCTTCCACTGAGACCGGTCGGCTGAGGAGGTAACAGCGAATGAGCGCGCAACGCATCGACGGCAAGCAGGTGGCGGCCGACATCAAGGCCGAGTTGGCCGTGCGAGTGGCCGCCCTGAAACAGCGGGGCATCGTGCCCGGGCTCGGTACCGTGCTGGTCGGCGACGACCCGGGCAGTCAGCTCTATGTCGCCGGCAAACATCGGGATTGCGCTCAGGTGGGCTTGGAGTCGCTGCGGGTCGACCTGCCCGGCGACGCATCTGCCGAGCAGATCAGCGAAGCCATCGAGTCGCTGAACGAGGACCCGCATTGCACCGGCTACATCGTCCAACTGCCGTTGCCCGGTCATATCGACGACAACTGGGCTCTGGAACAGATCGATCCGGCCAAGGACGCCGACGGGCTGGCTCCCGCCAACCTGGGGCGGCTGCTGCTCGGCCAGCCCGCGCCGCTGCCGTGCACGCCGCGCGGCATCGTGGAGTTGCTGCGCCGCTATGACGTGCCGATCGCCGGGGCCGAGGTTTGCATCATCGGACGAGGCACCACGGTGGGGCGTCCGCTCGGCGTGTTGCTAAACCGCAAGTCGCTCAACGCGACCGTGACACTGTGCCACACCGGAACACGGGATCTGGCCGGGCATGTGCGGCAGGCAGACATCGTGGTGGCCGCCGTCGGACGTGCGCACATGATCACCGCGGACATGATCAAGCCCGGCGCGGTCTGTATCGACGTGGGCGTGACCAGGGTGAACGGCAAGCCAGTAGGCGATCTGGCGCCCGATGTCTGGGATGTCGCCTCGCTGGTGACCCCCAATCCGGGTGGGGTGGGCCCGATGACTCGGGCGATGCTGCTCGCCAATGTCGTCGACTTGGCCGAGGGCATCGTCTAGACGATGGACGATCAGCAGACCGACGATCAGAAGAACGGCGAGCCGGCTGCCCCCGAGCAGCCGGCGGCCGAACAGCGGGGATCCGAGGGGCTCAACCCCTGGTCACTGCTGGCGGTGCTCGCCGTTTTCGCGGTCGGTGTGGTGCTGATCATCAACTGGCATTGGCGCCGCGGCTCGGTGGTGATCGGGGCATCGGTGACGCTGGCCGGAGTGCTGCGGCTCCTGCTGCCACCGAAATGGGTCGGCCTGCTGCAGGTACGCAGCAAACCCTTCGACGTGACGCTGCTGCTGAGCATGGGCCTTGCCATCATGGTGCTGGGAATGATCGTCCCGGGAGTCTACGAACCCTAGGGCGCCCGGGGCGCGGCTATGCGGCGGTGACGCCCCGTGGCCCGTACATGATCAGCGCGACGCCGACCAGGCAGATCAGCGAGCCGGTGACGTCCCAGCGATCCGGTTTGAAGCCGTCGGCGACCATGCCCCACAGCAACGATCCGGCGATGAAGACGCCTCCGTAGGCCGCGAGGATGCGTCCGAAGTTGGCGTCGGGCTGAAGGGTTGCGACGAAACCGTAGATGCCCAGCGCGACCACGCCGCTGCCGATCCACAGCCAGCCGCGGTGTTCGCGGACACCTTGCCAGACCAGCCAGGCCCCGCCGATCTCGCACACGGCAGCCGCCAAGAACAATAGGATCGAGCGAATCGGGAGCACCCAAGCACCCTACTCAAGAAAAGATCGTGCCCGTCTGTCGCCCATCACGGGAGACAAACGGACACGATCAGTGTCGAGGCGGGACCCGATCAGATCAGGCCGAGCTCCGTGACGGCCTGCTTCTCGTCCAGCAGTTCGTCGATCGACGCCTGCAGCTTGGCCTGGCTGAAGCCGTCCAGGCTGAGGCCCTGCACGATCTCGTACTTGCCGTCGCGCACGATGCAGGGGAACGAGCTGATGACGCCTTCGGGGACACCGTAGGAGCCGTCGGCCGGAACAGCCATCGACACCCAGTCGCCCTCGGGGGTGTTGGTGAGCCAGTCGTGCATGTGCTCGACGGTGGCGTTGGCAGCCGAGGCAGCCGAGCTCGCGCCGCGGGCCTCGATGATGGCCGCGCCGCGCTTGGCGACCTTGGGAATGAAGGTGCTCTCGACCCAGATCTGGTCCACCAGCAGCCCGGCATCCCTACCGCCGACCTTGGCGTGGAAGAGATCGGGGTACTGCGTGGAGGAGTGGTTGCCCCAAATGGTCATGTTCGTGACATCACCGACGTTGACCTCAAGCTTGCGAGCCAGCAGAGCCTTGGCGCGGTTGTGGTCGAGACGAGTCAGAGCGTTGAAGCGTTCGTTGGGGATGTCGGGGGCGTTGCTCATCGCGATCAGAGCGTTCGTATTGGCCGGGTTACCGGTCACCAGGACGCGGATGTCGTCAGCGGCCGACTCGTTGAGCGCCTTGCCCTGAGCGGTGAAGATCGCACCGTTGGCGCTCAGCAGGTCGCTGCGCTCCATGCCGGCCTTGCGGGGCATGGCCCCGACCAGCATGGCCACGTTGGCCCCGTCGAAGACCTTCTTGGGGTCGTCGCCGATGACGATATTGGTCAGGTTCGGGAACGCACAGTCCTCGAGCTCCATGACGACGCCCTCGAGTGCCTTCAGGGCTGGGGTGATCTCCAGGAGCCGCAGCTCGATAGGACGATCGCCCAGCAAGGAGCCGCTGGCGATACGGAAGAGCAGGTTGTAACAGATCTGGCCGGCTGCACCGGTGACAGCCACCTTGACGGGAGTCTCACTCACGAGGATTCCTCTTCTCGACATTGGTTTGAGTCCGACGTTCCTAGGCTAGTGCAGCCGCTTGATCCGCGCGCAGCCCGGGTGGCACATTCCCCGCCGACCGCAGTTCGCGCCCCCGCCCCCGCCGCCCCGCGCCCCGCCTGCGCCTCCCCGCGTCCCGCCGTCGTCGCCCCGCCCTCACACTTCCTGCGCCCGAAATATGAGGATGCGCCCGATATATCAGGCGCGTCTTTATATTTCGGGCGCGGGAACGTAGGGCGGGCGGCCGGAGGGGCTGCGGACGTAGGGCGGGCGCGGTCGAAGGGGAGTGCCGGGGTCACTTGAAGATGACGGTGCGGATGCCGTCGAGGAAGATCCTTTTCTGGGCGAAGAGACGTACCGC
>Ga0334887_1000393_pt1 | contig 72131 bp, 69 predicted proteins | sample GraSluR1_MG_10_FD_207217 | JGI IMG/M metagenome (GOLD analysis project Ga0334887, IMG submission 207217) | Sludge microbial communities from methane-producing bioreactor in Wageningen University, Netherlands - Granular Sludge_18_07-R1 | ecosystem: Engineered > Bioreactor > Anaerobic >...
TCATTTGGCTACCTCCCTTTCTTTTAGTCGTGGTGTTCCTGCACCACTGTTAAGATCCAAGAAAGATGGTAGCCTTTTAACTGTCTGTCGGGCAAGGCCGTTCTATAACATAGTCACTCAAGCGGTTTTTAGAACTGAAAGGGGTGGCCGATCATCATCTGGACGCCCCAGTTCTCGTTCGAGACGGCTGTATCGATGCGCACCGTGAGACCTTTGGCCATGGCGCGGATGCCGAGGCCCACGTCCCATTGCATCTTCCTGTGAAGCTCATCGACGGTCCACCGGGGCGCCACCCTGCCCGCCTCAACGAAGGGCACCCATTGCCACCAGGCGATGTCGAGGTGCCTCTGCACCCAGTCGATCTTCTCGAAGGGGTTCCACTCGGGAATGACCCTGTACTCCAGCGCGTAATAGACGGCAGCCTGGTCGTTGAAACGCGACGTCGGGTACGCCCTCATGCGCCACAGGCCGCCGAGCATGGCCCCGGCATAGGGGGGAGGCCTGTGGTACACGGCCTGACCGTTATTCCTCGTGTTATAGTCGTCCCAGGAGAAGACGTTCGCCGACCAGACGTCGAAGGCGATGACCCGCTGCCGGAACATCTTCGACGGCCCCAGGGAGAAGTACTTGCTGAACTCCACGTCGAGGACGTCGTAGGGGTTCGTGCTGTCGAAGAGGCCCCAATCCCTCGTGTACCGGGCGCGCAGGGTGCTGCCCTTCGAGGGGTTCTTTGGCAAGTCCGTGTTCTCCCGGAACACCGAGAATTCAAGTCCGTTCGTCTGCCTGTCGACGCGCCGGTCGTCGGAGCGGACGGACTGGCTCCTCCAGTACGGCTTCATTTCCAGAAATGTCTTCCCGCTGACAAGAGGGTTCCAGGAATCTCCTCCCACGCGCCCTTCCGACAGAAGACCCCTGTCGAGGACGACGGAGCTTACAACTTCGTCCCTGCCGCTCCCCAGGGGAAGGAGATACCGGAACTTCACGCGGGCGAAATTGTCATTTCCCGGTCCTTCGATGTAGTTGTTATAGGACGAGTCGTTGCTGCCCGCGCGCTGGCCGGCATAATCCCTGTTCCCGTCCGTATAGCTCTGAAGCTTGCCGAATGTGCTCAGCGCGAGGTCGGAGTCGATGAAAAGCCGCGGGAGGAAAGGAGCCTGCACATCCCGCGTGACAATGTAGAGGGCAAGGGCGTCATTGGTGCCCGCGATCACCGTCCCAAGGATGCTCATCTGCTTCTGACCCACCCCGTTGACGCCATAGACGAAACCTCCCGCCGCCCCGAAGGACTGGTTGTAAAAAGCATAGGGGACGTGGAGCACCTTGGGCTCGAATTCCTTGCCCTTCTCGGTCATGACGACCTGGCCCCGTGCCGGAACGATGAGAGCAAGGAAGAAGACAAGCATAAACAGGAACAAGAACGAACGGGGGCGGATAGGCCCTTTCCGCGGCGCTGTATATGGCATAGAGCAGACTCCTTGTTATTGGTATGAAACAGGTACTCCGCAGGGGATCTCCCCACGGTCTCGCCGCCTCATTTTCCTGCAATTTCAGTCAATTTGCAAGGATAAACAATGGAAGAGCTCAAGCGGTTCGAAGGACGCGCCCGGTAATCCGTGGCGGCCGTCTCATTTCTTCTCCTGCGCCCTCCGGAAGGATTCACCGAGACGACGCAGACCGTCAGAACAATCGCCCGTGGGCAAACAAGCCTCTACCAGAACGAACCTGTTCTTTTCCCTCGCGGCGACGCTCATGGCATGGGCCAGTTCCTCCTCTGTGGACACCCTGAAACCGAGGGCGTCGGACCCATCGCCGAGCACTTCGGGAAGTCTGGAATACTGCCACATCTGGATGTCGTTGTAAGGGCCGTCCTCATGGAGAAGCCTCTCGACGAGATAGCCGTCGTTGTTGATGAGAATTATAACGGCGGGACAGCGTTTACGGATCAGGGTGGAGATCTCCTGCGCCGTCATCTGGAAGGCGCCGTCGCCGGTCAGGACGACGGGGCGTTTTTCCGGACGCGCCAGCGCAACGCCAAGAGCGGCGGGCGTGCAGTAGCCTATGGAAGAGTAGTAGTTCTGGACGATGAAGTTCTCGGCCTCTTCGATATGGAATTCCGGCGCGGCACAGAAGGCATCCCCCGGCTCCGACAGGAGGACCATCCCGTCGTCGAGGAAATCGTCGAGGCATTCGTATAGCCGCGACGCTGTAAGAGGCTGCGACGGCTCGGCCACGAATGGTTTCCGGGGGTGAAGGGATTCGACCGGATGAGAGCTCAGGAACGAGCGGGGGCGGGCCGCCAGGGTCAGCGTGCGGATAAGGTCCTTCAACTGAATGTGGTGATAGTAGTGGTTGCCGATGCGGACCTCGCCCCTCTCAGCAAAGACCATGCGGCGATGATCGAGATTCACGGTGAAGAGGCCCGTGTCAAGGTCCGTTATCCAGGCGCCGAGGGAAAGGAGACAATCCGACGATTCCACCTGTCCGCGGACGACCTCCTTGCTCCATCCTCCCTGGTAGATACCGGCGAACTGGGGGTGAAGCTCGGGGAGGACCGACTTGCTGCTCAGCATCGTGGCAAAGGGGATCTCCGCCGTTTCCACAAGACGAAGGGCGTCGGCCCCGAGACCGAAACGGAGCAGCTCCACACCGGCCAGCATCAGGGGATGATCGGCGTTGTCGAGCATCTCCACGATCTCCGACACGCACTCGGTAAGGCTGTCCTCGTCCGAGACGGGGGGCGTCGCGCCGGGAGCTACCCCCGGGGCCCGGCAGGGGGCGTGCGTGATATCCACGGGGACCTCCAGGTAGACGGGCAGCTTCCGGGTGACGCAGTTGCCGAGGACCCGGTCTATCTCATCGGGAGCGGTGTTCGGGTCCGTCAGAAGGGCCGCGTCGGCCGTGATCTTCCTGAATACCTCGAGCTGAAGGTAGTAATTGGAGACGAGGTGATGCACGAGGGCCCCCGATTCCCTGCGCCCCGCCGGCGGGGCCCCGCTGATGACGACAAGGGGCACATGTTCGGCAAACGCCCCCGCCACAGCGTTGAGAATGCTTAAGCCCCCCACCCCGTAGGTCACCACAGCGGCGCCGACACCGTTCATCCGGGCATATCCGTCCGCCGCGTAACCCGCGTTGAGCTCGTTGCAGGTCCCGACCCATTCGATGGGGCTGGCAACCACCGCGTCCAGGAAATCGAGGACGTAATCCCCGGGCACTCCGAAGAGATGTTTGACGTTCATCTCCTGCAGACGGCTGAGAATGTAGCGCGACACTGTGTAATTCTCTTTCATCGATATCGTCCTCCTGGAAGCGTTTAGCGTGTGCGACTGCACCATGGTAAAGTGCAACACGGCGGCATGCTGAAAGTCAATCGTCGTGGAACTTTGCGCCCCCTGCTGCTCACAGGGGCCTGAACTGACGGGAACTACCGCATGTTCCCTATGGCCCGTTCGATGGCGTCGATCCTCTCCTGTGAGGGCGGATGGGTGGAGATGATCGCGGGAGGGTTCCTGCCCCCGACCTCCTTGAGGAGCATCCTCTGGATGTCGATCATGGCCCGCGGGTTGTAGCCGGCGGCACGCATGATCCTCACGCCTTCGGCATCGGCCTGAAGCTCGTTCTCCCGCGAGTTCTTGAGGAGCAGAAGGCTCGCGCTTATCTCCGAGGCCTTGACAACGAGCGCCCGGGACAGGCCGCCGTCGCCGAGCATGGAGCCCAGGATCGACAGGCCGAACTGGGCCAACATCTGACGCTGGAGGGCCTTCAAGGAATGCTTGTGGACCACATGCCCTATCTCGTGGCCGAGCACGCCAGCGATCTCGTCCTCGCTCTTCAGTTTCTTCAATATCCCCGTGGTGATGTAGATGTATCCGCCCGGCGCAGCGAAGGCATTGACCAGATCGTCATCGATGACCGTGAAGCTGTATTTCAGGTTGCTCCTCTCCGAACGGGCCGCCAGCTTCTGGCCCATGGCGTTTATGCGCTGATTGAGCTGCCGGTCCGTCGATATCCTGTACTTCTGCCTCAGCTGCTCGTCCGTGTTCTTCCCGATCTCGATCTCGCTCTTCTCACCGATGAAGACGGGGTCGTACGCCGTGCTCGTGAAAGGGTTCTGGGCCCCGGCCTCCCCTCCCGCCATCATCGAGGTAAAGAGAACGAAGATGATGAGCAGCCTCTTCGCGGCGGCAACGCCACGGCTCTCCATCATTTCTTCTGAACGATGCATCATCCCCCGGTTCTTCTTCAAAGATGTTCGTACCATGTAATAGAGATAACACATGAAAGCGTAGGCGGCAAGCTCCTCCCCTCACCCGGAGGGCAGACCCGTTAGCCGCGTAAGCGTCGACTCAATTGCCCGGAGGGCACCCCTTGAAAAGCACGTCTCCGTCGGATATACTGGAGCGGTCAGGGAACATCCACCACAACCGGAGGGGAAGATCAATGAGAACAGTTGCCGTGATCGTGATGCTCTGTCTGAGCCTCGTCCTGTGCGCCCACGCGCCGGCGCAGAACCCGCAGGCGGGGGATGCCGACAGGTCTTTCGAGCTGATAAAGGCCAAGGGCACCATCGTCCTCGGCCTCGACGCCTCCTTCCCGCCCATGGGATTCAGGGAGAAGGGCGGCAGCGAGATAATTGGCTTCGACATCGATCTTGCCCGGGAGGCGGCCCGGCGGCTCGGCCTCACCATCACCCCGAAGACCATCGCCTGGAACAAGATCATTCCCGCCTTGAATGGCGGGGACGTCGATGTCATATGGAGCGGCCTCAGCATGGTGCCCGAAAGGCAGCAGCAGATGATCTTTTCGAAGCCCTACCTCGAGAGCCGCCAGGTCCTGATCGTCGCGAAGGGGGCGAAGATCCGCAACAAGGCGGACCTCGCGGGCAAAAAGGTCGGCCATCAGTTCGGGTCATCGAGCGAAAGGGCGCTTCGGGCCGACCCGAGAACCGTGAATACCCTCAACGAGATAAGCGCCTACCCGAACAATCAGCGTGCCCTTGACGACCTCTCGGCCGGGCGTATCGACGCCGTCGTCATGGACGAGGTCGCGGTCCGCTATATCATTGCACACAAGCAGGGGGATTTCGTCGTCCTCACCGACAATTTCGGCATCGAGCAGTACGGGGTGGGGTTCCGCAAGGGTGACATTGCCTTCCGCGATGCCGTCGACAAGGTCCTCGACGAGATGAAGAAGGACGGGACCGTCGACAGGATCGCGAAAAAGTGGTTCGGCACGCCTGTCATCAAGAATTGAAAAAGCAACAACGGCGTACCTGGTCTTCCGGATCCGCCCCGGCCACGCGCGCAGATTCCCACGTAACCCTTGCTGATGGAAAATCTCACTTTCAATTTGACAGAGCGCGTGTCCCGTCCCGCACTTTCCCCAAGGCCATTTGCTTTGACAGGATGAGGAGTTATCCTTTATTATTAAAGCACGCGAGAGTGGCGGAACTGGCAGACGCACTGGACTTAGGATCCAGCGGGTTAAACCATAGGGGTTCAAGTCCCCTCTCTCGCATTGTTTTGATAATATTACTGAAATCATTTATTGTCGCCCTCCATTGATTTCTTGATAATTGATATTGTGCCCGGAATTGTGCCCACTTCCGATTCCATCATAGCTTTTCTTCGTGCTTCGTGATGCTCTGCAATCCGCTCACTAGCCGTCTTCAGATCATCTTCATTCACGATATTGTACCTATCGAAAACCGATCTTGTTTTGTGTCCTGATATTCTCATAGCAACCTTTTCGGGCACACCTGCCTTGATTGAATTCCTGACCCCAGTTCGTCGCAGATCATGGAACAATTTTCCGTCCATGCCGGTTTTACTACATGCAGTTTTCCAAGCACCCCGAAAGTCCTTTATTCTTTTCCCATTATGGTTGAAAACATACCTGCAATCCCGGAATTTAGAGTCATGTAATATTTTCAGCTCGATAATTTCCTCATACAGTTCGCCTGAGAGATATATTATCCTTGCTTCGTCATTCTTTGTCGTCCCAGGATCTAGAGTAATCTTTTTGTCAAATACGTTAACTTGCTCCCATGTGAGAGAAAGAATTTCTCCTACCCTCATTCCCGTATAGTACGCTATTGTCAGCACTGGCTTGAGATAACCCGGCAACGTATCTTTCAAAAGTATGAATTCGTCGTCTTCGAAATAGCCACGCCTGACATTATTCTCTTTAAGTTTTGGTATATAAGGTAGTTGAGATACTTTTTGCGGAGTGCTTTTCAATCCGATAGAAAACATTCGTTTCAGTGCCGATAATTCTCGATTGATCGTGGCATTTTTTGCGCCTTGACTTTGCCTATGCACGATGTATTTTTGGATAAGCCCGCTCGATATATTGATAGCTTTGAGTCCCTTAAATTCTTTCTCAAGGTGTTGCAGGCTAATTTCAGCTCGCCACAACGATTTTCTTCTGTTCATCCGATATTCATTCAGGAAATCAGCTGCCAGTTCATCGAATGTTGTTCTTTCCACTTTGAAACCGGAGAATTTGTTATTGGCAACTTCGCCCTCCCTCTTCCTCAGCAACTTCTTTGCATCTTTCTCATTGGTTGATCCAGAACTTTCTCTGACTGGTTTTCCGTTCGCATAGAATTTGATCCAGTATGTCCTTCCCCGAAGGTATGTCGTTCCCATATATCAGCCCTCAATCATGGGTACTCGGTCTTGTTCTGATCGATCCAACAATCCATATCCAGAATGTCCAACAGAATCCTGCGTCCGTCTCTTACGTGCCGAAGTTTGCCCGCCCAAATCATCTCCCTGACCGCCCAGATGCTTCTTCCAAGATATACGGACGCTTCTTTAATTGAATACAGTCTTTTTTGCGGTCTGGAATTACCCAATTATCTTTCCTTCTTCTTGGATCTGAACTTGTCAATGAGCGTCCTGAGATCGGGATTGATTTTTTCAATTTTGGAGAAATATTTATCTTTCATTTGCTTCCTGAACTCTATGCCTCCCATATCACGTATGATCTGATCCATTTCATCGTCGGTTAAATCTCGCCTTTTCTTTGCTTCTTCATATATGAATTTCAATATGAATCGTATCAGATCCGATATGTTATATTGCTTTCCGAAGGGTTCGATTTCTTTGTAAACCTCCGGATCGACGTCTATTGTTATATCTTTGCTTCTCGACTCGTCATACTTGCGTTGCCATTCTTCGACTTCCTCCTTCAATGCTGATTGGTCAGGCATTTTTATAAATGGAACGCCAAGCATTGAATCTATCACGAATTTCATCGGCACCGTCTTATCCGATGACCCCCCGATCTCTTTGTGGATGTTCTGTAGGTATTCCAGAAGTTCTGTGAGGCATTTGTTGATGAAAAAAGAAACGCTTGAATACGCTCCCTGATCCCTAAATATCCTAATTAAGGTATCGTATACATCGGCGTCGGCCGTGAAAGATTTTACTTTCTTTGTCATTTCCTATCCTCCTAATATGTAACAGCCGAGACTATATATCGGTCACTATGTCATATATAGTAGCGAGAGGCACATAATATTGTCAAGGATTTTCTGTGTCCATCCGCCACGCATTATAGGTTTTCCGATTTGGAGGAGTTTTTGAAGCCGCGCCATCTGGAAGCGCTCAGATTTGTCGATATTGAAATTAGTTCTTCTAGGTTGATTAACCCTTGATTAAACCTGAAAGCCCGCTATCGTTGCGAATACTCATCAATATTTGTTTAAGGATGGTATTGTCTTGAATTCCGTTAGAAACCAAAATTCTCTCCATCGCGTTTACCAACTCATCTCTCTTTGACGGCCTCTTCTTTTCCAGAGCAATGCGCTGTATTTCATCCATATCAAGACTTTCGATATTTTTTTCTCTCCGCAACTCTTTGATAACATACTTGTCCACCCACGCAAAGTTACTGTTAAGAACATTCTTTATCCATTCAACAAATTCCTGCTCCGTCATTTGGCTTTGGGTCCAATCTTCTGTTCCAACCCTAGAGAAGATATTTCCTACAATCCAACCTAATTTTGCTTTAAACGTGTCGTTGAGTTCTATTATTTTCGACTTCAAGCATAGCTCGTAATATTGTTGCGCACTGAGAGTCATTGTCAACCGAAGCAGGGCTACCGAATCACCAAAATCTTTTGTCACATCTTCTGGAAGAAAAAAATAATCATCTTCGTTATTATTGAAGAGTCTTTCTAGAAACCTTTGGCCCATGTTAAAAAGACCTTTGTCTAACAGTTTCCCCCTTTTTTCTATCTCGTGATTTTGATACTTTGACATTTCCTGTTCGAGAACATCGTCAAAATCACACACGGCTGCCAAATTGAGATAAGGTGCGCTACAATCTTTTCCGTCTCGAACTACGAGATCGCACGATTGCGTTAATATCATGAAATATCCACATTCAATGCCGGGGAACCCTGGATAAAATTCTAGAAATAAACGCTTTAGCTCTTCTGAACCCTTGAGAATGTCGCCTTGATATAATTGCTTATCATCTAATGGTTCTTTGTATAGGAACAATTCCATCAGGACTTTTGCTACGTTTTAGTGCCTATGCTTTGTTAAAACGCGACAACATTCTCTTTCGTTCTAGCTTGCCCACATCAATTGTTATTTGGACCTTACAGTCTGAATCCTGTGTATAGAATGCCGTATGTTTTTGTTCATAATTTACTTTTTTTGTAGTGCTTTCAGTTTCCATGTTTGGTGGAGTATATGTCTTCATCTCGCCAGTTCTGTATTCGATCTTGCTCGAGGAATTCTGCGTTTTTCTGTCTGTTCTATCCATCTTAATCTCCTTATTCAGGGTCAAGTTCCAGTCCATAAATATCTTTTAGATATTTTATAGCATCATTCTTTTTGCTTACGACCTTACCACTAATCTTATCGGGTATTTCTTTCGTCTCTTTTACATCAAAGTGATAATTAAAACCGAAATGAACCCTTGCACCCTGTGCCTCTACTTTGAAGTTTATGATATTATTGTCTATTTTTAGTTTTCTCGTTATCGATGTGTTTTCTATCTCGCACCCGATTTTATTAATAAGGATATTATCCTGCAAGTTTAATAAGTTAATTAGCGGGTCGCCTTCTATAGCATCTTCGAATCCGAAGTTCAATCCAACAGCCTTCACTGGTGTATGTTCCAATATGTTCACCAAATTCAATGCCATTGTTTCCATTCGAACCAATGTTTCATCATCGTGCTTTATGGCGGCGAATGTCACTCGATTGCTGCGAGGCTCCAATCTAACATCCCCTGCGGTGTAACGCGGCGGTGCTTCGAGCTGAAGAGCAAACTCCACTTTAATCTCTTTTTGTTTGAAAACGTTCTTTGCAGCCCATTCTGGGGTGAGCAAATATTGATTCCAATATCCCAGAAGTACTATCGTGCAGGATTCGGGCACTATTTTCATTTGTTCCTATTTTCACTTATTTTTTTAATAATATTGTCAAAATTCCTCTACCTTTGTCAAGCCTAAACAGCTAACGTTTAATATAATCATAATCACTGTTCATGTCTTAATCTCTTGGCACAGCTCTCCTATCAAGCAACGGTTGAGCTGTGCCAACGGAATACCCTCTTTAGCTCAGCAATGTCTTCTGGATGCCATGTTGGGGAATGTACAGGTCAATTTCGCCACCCTTGAGAACGTACTTGACCATATAATATAGGGCACCCATCTTCTTGTCATATGGCAGGATACGAGCGATACCGTTTTCTTCGTACCACTTGTCCATGTAAGTCAACCGTCGAAGAACACTTACACCGCCGCCAATAAGACCATGAAAATGAATCACGTCGCGTTGTTGCCACTCTAAACCCCTAACCCACGGGGCACCGCCCCCTTTGTCACCGTATCGCCTGCCGTATAGGTTCCTGTTCAGATCCCGCATGAAACGTAGATACCGCTTGTTCGCCTGCTCTGGATGCACAGGTTCTTTAAACGTGAAATGGCAGTACCATTCCCAGTCTTCGAGCCGAGCGATCCATTCCACCCATGCGGCTCTGAGCTTTTGAGACGGAGTTAATTGCAAGGAATGTCCTCCGTCCGGTCAAGGGGCGGCGGGCATGCTTGCGAGCGTTGGGGGGGCTCGCCGCCTGCCCGCCCTTCTCCAACACCCTCATTGAGTATGGTTTCATCTTCCGAAAACAGCTTTTCGGCATACTCAACATGTTGGGCAAGCACGAATTTTGCTTGAAGCTTTAGCGCTGACCTGCTTGATCTTTTCATGTGATAATTTCCTAGAGTCTTTAGATCAAGCGTTTTGCGTTATGCTTTTGATTGTGCCCAGATTGTGCCCGTATGCGTTAAAAAACGGCCAATTTAACCCAACGTCATCCAACGAATCGCGTTTGGTCAGAAATGACGTTTTTCCGCATAGAGCCTTGCTCTTGCTAGCGCTGTAAAACTGGTGGGTTTTTTGTATCGATGCTCTTAGGATCCAGCGGGTAACACCATAGGGGTTCAAGTCCCCTCTCTCGCATTCAATGATCGTTACTCTGAGGTTTCGGGATTTCTTGGTTTCTTTGGAGCGGTACCAGGAGCATAATCGGTACCAGAGATCATTTCACCCGTTCACCCCCTTTATGGGATCATTTCAAAAGAGCACCCTGGCATTATCGTGGAAAAGGAGATAATACGTACCCCCGGTAAGAGGCAGACTCTTCTTCCCCTTTCCCCTCTCCAGCCGTTTCAGCCTGGCATCGTAGAGTCTCCAGGCACCGTCGGGGCGGTCAGGGGAAATGGTCAGCGTCTTCGTCTTGTTTAGCCGGTCGATGACACGCCACTCACCATTTCCATCAGGACCGAGCACGATCGTCGTCTCGCCCCGGGCGAGTTTCTCAACGGTCTCGCGGGGTCGGAAAAGGTAGCTGCCCAGGCGCAGCCATTCGTAGCCGGCCCGGTTCTCGATGACAAGATCGTTAAGGTCCCTGCCTTTCAATTGAGGAATAACGAGCATCATGCCGGCCCGGGAATCGCTTAGAGTCGGGTCGACGACCTGCAAACCGCTCAAAAGGAGCAGACCCCCGTAGTTCCCAAGGTCGGCGCCGGGGTCTTCCCATGCGTCGGACGTGGGGTTGTCGTTGACCATGAGCCAATGCCGCGCCAAACGCTTCTTCCACGAGGCCGGCAGGGCCGCGGCAACCGTGACCTTCTGGCCAATGACCTCATTGTCCTGATAATGGCCGTATCCGGCAACAGAGCGGTTGATCAGGTACTGCCGTCCGTCCGCGGTCCTGAAGGCAAAGGCCTGCAAGGGATCGGCCGTCGACGCGAAATAACCGTCGGAGCGCATCGTGAGTCCCTTCTGCCAGGCGTCCCATCTCTTCTTTTCGGGATCGTAGCGGTAGATGTTGAGGCTTTGACCACGACCGGTAGCGACGCGCAGCAAGGAATCGCTGCGCCCGTAGCAGCCGGCGAAAGACCGAAGCTCCGCAGGGGAGACCCTCTTTTCCGGCAGGGCTTTTCCTTTCAGAGGGGAAGGGACGGACGCGATGCGGCCCTTCTCGACGAGGGCATTAAGGAGGAGTCTCTCCATCAGCACGATGGTGTCATCGGAGCCGAAATTTCCCGACGCGCCGACGACGAAGGCCGCCAGCCCCTCGTCCGGAACGACGGTGAAGAGCGCCTTCATGTACGGGATGGCCCCGCCCTTCTGCCAGGCCGTCACGCCGACGGCTTCCAATCCCGGTTGGCGGACCGTGTCCCATCCGAGCCCATAGCTGACCATATTCGATTTGACAGGGTTGAAGCTCGCCAGGGTCTGGTCTTTGGCCATTTCGGCGACTGCCTTCTCCGACAGGATGCGGGTATCACCAAGCCTGCCCTTTCCGATGAGCATCATGGCGAATCTGGCCATGTCGGAGGGCGTTGAGTACAGGCCGCCCGAGGCAAGAACGTTGACGAACATGAAGGGCAGCTCCCTGCCTTTCCCGTCGTAGCGTTTTGCGGTGCTCCCTGCGGGGGGATAGTCGAGCATGTACCTCGAGTTCTTCATGCCGAGAGGCTTTAAGATCTCATCTTCAACGAACCGGGGATAACTCTTTCCCGTCACAGCCGCGATGAGTTGCTCTGCAACGGTGAAACCGTCGTTGCAGTAGACGCTGAGATATCCCGGCGGGTGCTTGAGCCGCAAGGTGGCAAGGGTTTCGAGGACCTGTGCCGAATAGTCTTTGAAAGGCGTCGTTGTAAAACCATTGCGATAATCGGTTCCCGGAAATCCCGACGAATGATTGAGCAGCATCCGAACCGTGATCTGCCGGTATTCGGGAGAAAGCATCCGGAAAGACTCGAGATACTTGACGACGGGCTCGTCAAGCGAGATCAGCCCCCGGTCCACGAGTTTCATGACGGCAACGGTGGCGAACATCTTGCTCGTCGAGCCGATGCAGTACATTGTTTCCCTCGCTGGCGGCGTCCCTGACGCCCGGTCGGCATGGCCAAAGGTCTCGGTCCAGACAAGCCTGTCACCGTCGGTAAAGGCCACGGAGACAGAAGACGCGCCGGTCCGCTCCATGATCTCTTTGATCGCTGTCCGTCCTTCGGCGATCGTGGCTGTGTAACGAAGGTCTGCGCAGCGGACCGGCACAGGAGTGAACACGATCACCGCAAGGCACACAAGAAACAGGAAATGGAGAAAACCAACCTTTGACAGGTCTTTGGCGGTCCTCATCTGCTCGTCCCCCCAGTTTTTTTGAATTCTCAGGATTTGTCAGGTATTGAGGAGTATATGATACGCGTAGAGGCTCGTCAATCCGAAAAAAGTCGTTCCGGAAGACACGGGAACTCTAACACCGTGTTCAATTAAGGGCGTCTCATACGACGGGTTGCTTATGAAAATCACTGTCTTTTGACGGAAGACAACATACGGGATGTTGGGCGTGTGTCTATTTCCAGTACTCGGCGTCGGGAGATATCTTCAGCATGCCAAGCTCCTGGGCCGCCTCGAAAAGGAAGAAGAGGCTGAAAAGGGCGAGCATGATGAAGGCAAGGACGCGGCCGGCGGGCGTGGCTGCCTTGCGGATCGCTATGATGCTCGGCAGGATGCCGAAGAGCGTGACGATGCCGAATCCCCCGGCAAAATCGATCGCCTTGAGAAAGACATCGGGGTACACGAGCGCGATGAAGAGCGGGGGAGCAAACGCAAGCGCCCGGCTGAGAACGGGATTTGCCTTTCCCAGGTACTGTGAGGTGAGGTCGTCCATGAAACCGATGAGGCCCATGCCGTTGGCCAGGTAGGCCGTGGTGATGGCGATCATGGCGAAGACCATGGTTATGACGAGGAACGTCTGCGAACCCACTATCTCCGCCAGGGGAACGGTCGCGGGCAGGTTCTTCGTGAAGGCGGTTATGAGGCCGACGGGACTCGAATCGAGGGGAAGAACGCCTATCCCGATGAGGAGCCAGGCGGCATTCATCACGAACCCCATCGCCATTCCAACGAGGATGGTCCTCCCGACGACCTTCTGGTTCCAGTTCAGCGATTCGCAGATAGCCGGTATGATGTTGTGGAAGTGGAAGGCCGTGACAAGAATAGGTATGCCGCAGACAAAGAGGGGCCAGTTCACGTGGGCAAGGTTCTGGGCCTTCACCTCTCCCCCTGCTATGAAGACAATGACGATAAAGGCAGCGCATTTCACGACGACGAGAATCGCGATATACTGCTGTATCTTGCCGATGCCGGCCATGGAAATGACCGTTACGACGACAAAGAAGGCGAGCATGAGGAAGACGGGAGAGATGGAGAGGTCGAAGAGGTTCGCGATAATGGACGTTATGCCCGTCAGGTATGCCGTGAGGAGTCCGTAAAGAATCACCAGGTTCGCCGCGACGGCCACCCATTTTCCGGCTTCACCGAGGTACAACCTGTAGAGACTAGGGTAGTTGAACGTGCTTTCCCGGCGCTCCGTGGCTTCCCTGCTGAGGACGATGGAGGAATAGAACATAGCAGCGCTGGTGAGCATGAGACCGAGAAATGAGGGCAGGAACCCTGCCAGTCCCGTGTTGATGGGCAGAGCCAGTATGCCGGCTCCGATCAGGTTCCCGACGATGAGAAAGCCGATGCTGATGATCTGTAGTGGCGACACCTTATTGTCCATTCCGACCCCTTCCTTAACAGTTGACCATGCAGACGGCGAGACCGCCCTCGGATGTTTCCTTGTATTTGCCGCACATATCGCGACCCGTTTCCGCCATGGCGCTGATGCACCGGTCAAGGTCCACCAGGTGCCACTCCGGAACCTCCGTGTTTGCGATAAGCTGTGATGTGTACGCCTTGACGGCACCCATGGCGTTGCGCTCGATGCACGGCACCTGCACGTAGCCTCCGATGGGGTCGCAGGTCATGCCCAGATGGTGCTCCAGGGCCGTCTCCGCGGAATGCTCGATGACATCGATCGTGCATCCCCGGGCATGGGCTACCATGGCGGCGCCCATGGCAGAGGCGACCCCTATCTCGGCCTGGCAGCCACCCTCGGCGCCGGAGATGCTCGCATTCTGCTTTGCAAGGAACCCGACGACTGATGCGGCAAGAAGGGATCCCCGGAGGACCTCCCGAGGCATGTGGTAGTGCTTCTTCATCCCGTAGAGAAGGGCGGGAAGGACGCCCGCACTGCCGCCCGTGGGCGCGGTGACAACAGGGTGCCCGGCACCGTTCTCCTCGGCCCCGGCGAAGGCGTAGGCGGCAAGAAGGAGGAGGAACTTATCAAGGTTCACCGGAAGTTCGACGGCCCTGCGATAGAGATGCGGAGCCTTGCGGTGAAGCCCGAGAGGCCCGGGCAGACAGCCTTCCGTCTCAATCCCTCTTCTGACGGCCTTCTCCATCGCGTCAATGATCCGGTCGAGACCGGTATTGATCTCCTCTTCCCCGGCCCCCGTTATCCGCCTTTCGTTTACCATGATCAATTCGGCCAGCCCCACCCGCTCCCTCGCCATGTGCGCCTTCACTTCGGCCATTGTCGTGTAAGGATACAGGGGGGTGCCGCGGGCGGGTTCCACCCAGCCCTTCCATTGTATGAAGCCTCCGCCCACCGAGTAGTATTCCTTCTCGAAGAGAGGCCCCCTGTCGCCCATCACCCTGATGATGAGGGTATTGTTGAAAGGGAAATCGTGTGTCACGCTGTCGAATATGATGCTGTCGGCTGTTATCGGTATTCTTCGTCCGTTGACATCGCTCTCGTAGACATGGGCGGCATCCCCGAGAAGGCCGTCGAGGAAGTCCGGGGGGCACTCTTCCGGCGTCCGGCCCAGTATGCCCGCCAGCACAGCCCGGTCCGTACCGTGCCCCTTGCCGGTGGCGCTCAAACTCCCGAAGAGCCTGACCTCGATGGACCGCGCTCCGCTGAGGTCGTCAAGGGGCAGCGCGCGGATACGGTCGAGAAAATCCCTCCCTGCCCTCATGGGACCTATCGTGTGGGAACTCGAAGGGCCGGGACCTATCTTGAAAAGCTCAAAAACAGAGGTGCGTATCATCCGCCCGGTCAACCTTTCCTTTGTCATCTCCTCCCGCGGGAGGGCAATTCCTGTCCTGTCTGTAGTTTTTATCGGGGAACACTCCTGTGACTTTAGAGCCCTGCGCGTAGAACCACAGGGGTTTAGGAGTATTGGGGCAGTAAGGCGGAGGGGTTGTCTTTCCGAATTTATTTGATTAATGGCTTATTCGTTAGTAGTATCTCAATTTGTACACATCGATGAGGGAGTCTTATGGATATCACGAAAGAGGAACTGAAGGGTGTCCTGCTGAGACACAAACAATGGCTCTCAGCGGACGAGAGGGGGGAATGTGCCGATCTCTCCGGCGCAGATCTTTCCGGCGCAGATCTTTCCGGCGCAGATCTCTCCGGCGCCAATCTTGCCGGGGCCAATTTGTCCCGTGCCGATCTCACTCGCGCGGACCTGCGTGAGGCCAATCTCTATGATGCCCGCTTGAGCGGGGCCGACCTTTCAGGCGCCAACCTCTCCCGCGCCAACCTCTCCCGGGCATACCTGGCGCGCGCGGACCTCGCCGGCGCGAATCTGTCCGAGGCCGATCTATCCGATGTCAATCTCGTCCGCGCCAACATCTCCGAGGCCAATCTGATCGGCGCCACCCTCACAGGCATCAACCTGTCCAATACGGATCTGTCCAATACGGATCTGTCCGGCGCCACCCTCGCCGATGCCATCCTCGCTCGCGCGGACCTTACGGCTGCCATCCTCGCTCGCGCGGACCTTTCCCGCGCGTATCTCTCCCGCGCGGATCTCTTCGAGGCCGACCTCACCGGCGCGAATCTCTCCGAGGCCAATCTCACCGGCGCGAATCTCTCCGAGGCCAATCTCACCGGCGCGAATCTCTCCCGCGCCAAACTGGATAATGCCGATTTCGCGGGCGCTACATGGATTGACGGGACAAGAAAATAGGGTACTCCTCGTTGAGATCAAGGCAGGTCTTCCGGGCAGGAAAGGCTCTTGTCATCCAGAGCGCCAAACAGAAAAACCACCTTGGTGAAGGGCGGTGAAGGCTGGGGTGCCTTCACTCCGGTTGGGGACCGGAACCCTTCGGACCAAAGTGGCGAGGCAAGCTTACCTTACAGACAAGTATAATACACGTTTCGGCAAGCGCAACCCCGGTATCCGCAAGACCGCTGATGACGAACTGCGACGGCCCGCGGAAGGACCGGTTCGGCTGAATCGGTACACCGGTGATAATGGGCGAGAGCCCGTCGCCCTTTACGGCGGGTCCTTGCCGTCGCGCAGCACTTCCCTCACTTTCTTGAGAAGGATGTCAGGTATGATGGGTTTTTGAAGGAAATTGAGATCGCCATCCTCGATGCCCTTGTCGAGAAAAACGTCCCTCGTGTACCCGCTTGTGAAGATCACCCTGACATCGGGCTTCAACTTCTGTATCTCGTTGTAGGCTTGCCGCCCGTTCATTCCGGGCATCACGGAATCGAGGATGAGCAGGTCGATGTTGCCCGCTTTCCTGAACTGTTCCACGGCGTCGGCCCCGTCGATGGCCTTGATGGTGGTATACCCATGCCGGGTGAGCACCTGACCGATGAGTTCCCGGACCATGTCGTTGTCCTCCGCGATAAGGATGATCTCATGACCCCCCTCGGCCACGGGCGGGGGCTCCTGTTCTTCCTCTCTGCCGGCGCCTGTCACCGCGGGAAGATAGATGTGGAAGGTCGTTCCCTCGCCGGGCTCGCTGTACAGGGAAACGTATCCGTTGTGCTGTTTCACGATCCCGTAGACCGTCGAAAGCCCCAGTCCCGTGCCCTTCCCAACCTCCTTGGTGGTGAAGAAGGGCTCAAAGGCCCTCTCCAACGTCTTCCTGTCCATGCCCACACCGGTGTCGGAAACGCAAAGAAGGGCGTATCTCCCCGGTTCGCCATAGCCGTGGAGATGGCGGAACTCTTCCGTGAGTTCCACGGCCCGCGTCTCAATGGTGAGGATCCCCCCGCCGGGCATGGCGTCCCTCGCATTGGTGGCAAGGTTGAAGAGTATCTGGTCGATCTGGGTGGTGTCGGCGGTGACGATGATATCCTCGGGGACGAGAGATATCTTCACCTCGATATCCTCGGTGACAAGCCTTCTCAGGAGCCTTTCCGTCCGCTTCACGATGGTGTTCATGCCGACGGGCTTCAGGATGATCGCCTGCTGCCTGCTGAAGGCCAGAAGGCCCCGCACGAGGTCCGTCGCCTTCTGCGAGGCGGAGAGGATCTGGTCCACGTATGCGAGCAGGGTCTCGTCCCTCGTCGTCATCTTCAGGAGGTCCGCATAGCCGACAAGAGCGGTGAGGATGTTGTTGAAATCATGTGCTATGCCTCCCGCCAGAGTACCCACGGCCTCCATCTTCTGGGAGTGGAGGAGCTGGCCTTCAAGGGTCTTCTCCCTCGTTACATCTATGATGCTCCCCGAGGGCACCCGCTCGCCCTGATAGATAGTAGTCGCCCCGATGACCCTCAGATTGACGACTTTGCCGTCCCTCCGGACCGTCCTGAAATCGTACTCGATGCGTTCCGCCTCACCGGCCGTCCTCTTCCTGATGTTCTCCGCCACCATTTCACGGTCATCGGGATGAGTAACGTCCAGCGGACCCAACCTGTCGACGATCTCGTCATAGCCATATCCGACGATCTCGCAGAACTGCCTGTTCGCGTACCGGAACAACCCGTCCTTTATGATATAGAAACCGATCAGGGAGTTCTCGACGACATTCCGGTACTTTTCCTCCGAGTCGACGAGGGCCCTTTCGGCCAGCTTGCGGTCCGTAATGTCCTGGATCGCCCCGTATATCTTGACGACCTGACTCTTGTCGTCCCTCACGATCCTTGTCCGCACCAGCACGTTCCTCACCTCACCGTCGCGCCGGATGATGCGGTGCTCGGAGTCGGCAGGCGACCCGGCGGGACCTCCGAGGACCCTGTTCTCCTCCACCGTCCTGTGGAAGAATGGCCGGTCCTCAGGGAGCAGGAACCGCACCGCATATTCCTCCCTCGTCATACGGTACCCTCCCTCCCGCTCGGCGGTAGTGCCGCAGAAGGCATAGAAAGGGTCGTTGAACACGAAGACCTCTTCCGGAAGGTCCACTTCCCAGTACACGATGCTTGCAAGATCCATCGCCTCGGACAGCTGGAGCTGGCTGGTGCGCAGGGCCTCTTCCGATTTCTTCCGCTCCGTGATATCCTCCACGGTGCCTTCGTAGTATGCGATCTTCCCGTCGGCATCCCGGACGGCGCGGGCATTCACCGAGGCCCAGACCTTCATCCCGTCCTTCCTGTAGAACTCGGTTTCGAACCCCTCCACATGTCCCTGTTCGGCGAGAGCGTTTTGAAACCTCTCCCGCTCGCATGGCGATACGTATAACTGGCGGGTAACGTCGGTGAGGGCCTCCACCATCTCCTCCGGCGCAGCATAACCCAGTATGCGGCTGAAGGCAGGATTGCCCCCGAGAACCCGGCCATCGGGAGAAGACTGGAAGATGCCCATGACGGAGTTCTCGAAGATGGAACGGTATTTCGCCTCGCTTGCCTTCAGACTCTCCTCGGCCTTCGCGCGGCTCTCCCTCTCCTCGATAAGCCGCCTGTTCCTGTTGAGAATGACAAAGGCGGCGATACAAACGGGCACGAGAAACATGACCAGAAGCCCGATCGAGACGTACCTGATCTTTGCCACTATCCTTCGCTGGTCCTCGAGGACGGAGCTCATGTACATGCCGGTACCCATGTAGGATTCTATCTCGGGTAATCCGACCACATAGGCAAGCTTCTCCTGAACATCGTGGACCGTGGGGAGCGTATAGTAATAGTATCGGACAAAGGACCCCTTCGGGTGCTCTCTCGCGGCCCTCGCCAGTTCCCTGATGATGTATGTCCCCCTGACATCCCGGAGGTCCCACTGGTCCGTCAGTTCCCTGTCCGGCTCAAAGGGCTGGACGAGCATGATACCTCTGTAGGACGACATGAAGACGTAGTTTTTCCCGTTGCGGTCCTCGTACGTCATGGCGCGGACGACAGGCCGTATCCGCCGCAGAGCCTCCTCGGGACTGATCGTGCCGGAACGCACCTTCGCCAGTATCGGTTCTATGGCGTTGCGGGCGACGGAGACGGTGTTGATGAGGCCCTGTCGATATTCCCTTTCGACACCCTCGAAAAGAACGTTTGTGTAATACTGCGTCACGAGGAGGAAGACCCCGATGAAAAGACCTATAAGAAAAACGATGGCGATCAGAGGCTTCACAAGCAAGGTCCTGCCGCGGCATGTCCCGTCTTCCGCCATCTCCACCTCTCCTGAGACAATTATAGATGGTGCACCCGAAAAGGACAAGGTTCCTTATGACGGAAATGGGATGTTCCTTCCCAAAAGGAGGATAAACCCGTATACCGCCATAACACTGCAACTGACACTGCGAATTCCTTCTTGCAAAACGGTTTCAATAGGAGGAGAATAAGGTGAATCAAACCACAAAAGAAGGATGGGGCAACAACTTGTGAACGCACAACACCATTCCAATGCGGCACGGAGGTGAGCTTTATGAATTCGGTGGTTGTCCTGATCATAAGTCTGGTTGTGTTCTTTGTCGGTTACCGCCTTTATGCCGGGTACATCGACAGGAAGGTCATCAAGGCGGACCCCAAGAGGGCAACACCCGCCAGGATGTATATGGACGGCGTGGAATTCATGCCCACGAGCAAAAACGTCCTCTTCGGGTACCAGTTCAAATCGATTGCGGGCGCGGGGCCGATCATCGGGCCCATTATCGCCATCCAGTGGGGATGGCTTCCCGCCCTCGTCTGGATACTGCTGGGGACCTTTTTCATCGGCTGGGTCCAGGATTACGGCAGTGCCATGATGGCGATGCGCCACGAAGGGGCCTCTTTCGGGGGCCTGAGCCACAAACTCATCAGCCCGCGGGCGCGGACGATCCTCCTGTCCTTCGTATATTTCTACCTGCTTCTCATTGTCGGAGCCTTCGGGAACGTCGTCGTCGACACTGCCATACGGCTGAAGCCGGCACCCATGGCCTGGCTTTTCCTGACCGTTGCCGGCATCATCGCAGGACAGATGATCTACAGATGGAAACGGGACATCATCCTCACGACGGTGGTCACCGTCGTCATCGCCATGGCCGGGATCTGGGTCGGTACGATAGCGCCCTCCAACCTCATAATGGGCGAGACCCTTTCGAATAACCGGCTCCTCTGGGCGGTCGCGGCCTTTGTCTTCTGCTACTTCGCCGCTGTCCTGCCCATCTGGAAGTTCGCGCTGCCCGTCAACTACGTGGCGGCCTACATCGTCTTCATCGGCCTTTTCGTCGGGATAATCGGGATCTTCATCCTGCATCCCGATTTTACCCTGCCCGCCTTTACGAGCTTTTCCATCCCCATCGGCCCCATCTGGCCCATCATGTTCGTCACCATTGCCTGCGGGGCGATCTCGGGGTGGCACAGCATCGTATCGAGCTCGGGCACGGCACGGCAACTTGAGAACGAACTCGACGCGCGGCCCGTCGGCGCCGGCGTCATGTTCGTGGAGATGATGCTGGCGGCCTTCGCCCTCATCATAGCGGGCACTATTTACGCCTCCCCCGCTGACTACGGGGCGGCCATCAAGCTCGGTCCGGGCGGGGTCTTCGCGGCCGGGGTCGCAAAGTTCCTCAACGCCGTGGGTCTTCCGACGGCTATCGGCAGGTCCTACGGAAGCGTCATGATGGTGGTGTTGGCCATCACGATCATGCAACTCGTCGTGCGCTTCATGAGGGTCGCCACGTCGGAACTCCTCGCCGGCTGGCACCCCGTTTTCCGCAACGCCCACGTGGGCACCTTCATTGCCAGTGTCCTCGGCATCCTGCTTGTCCTCACCGGCTGGTGGCAATATCTCTGGGTGCTCTTCGGAGGCGCCAACCAGCTCATGGCTTCGCTCGCGCTCATGCTCATCGCGGCGTGGCTCATGTCGGAAGGAAAGTCCTATTCCTGGGCCCTCTGGCCGATGATATTCATGTTCATCACCACCATCGCCGCCCTGCTCTATACGTCCTATAGCCTTCTCAGCAAGGTGTTCACGGGAGCCGTGAAGGGGCAGGCCATCATAGGCAATACCCTCATGGGGCTCGTGGGCATATTCCTCGTCGTCGCGGCGATCGTCCTCGGCATCGAGGGAATCAAGGCATTCAACAGGTACCGGGCCCTGAAGAACGGAAAACTGGCCGAATCGGCTGAGGCTTGAGATCGAGGTGAGAGAGCACAAAACCGTCGTCATTAAGGAGATATAGGAAGACATGGGTGAGAAAGAAGGAAGAGAGAAGAAGAAAGGCGGTTTTTTCGGGGCGGTGAAGGAGTTCGTTTACGGCGTCGCTGCACACGATTCCGCGCGTTTCGCCCTGAAATCGCGGGCAAGCATGGAGCACCTGTTCATCCTCATCACCATGGGTGACATGCTGGGGGTGCCGATCCTGCCCCCTTACTATTCACTGAGGCTCCTGCCCTACGTCGTCCCGCAGATATCCACCTGGAAGCGCAGGATGTTACGGGAGAAGGACCTGACGGACGCCCTGGCATGAGGCTGCGGCGGTATGGCAATTCCTCTCTGCCGGATAAAGGTTTGAGAAGTTCATTCTAATTCAAGACAAGGGGGTGGTTCCCATTTCACTCGCAAAGATATTCGAACAGTATCCGGACCGGCATTACATCATGTTCGGCGGCAAGGGAGGCCTGGGCAAGACCACGTTTTCCGCGGCGGCGGCCTATTACCTCGCGAAACAGGGGAAGAAGGTGCTCGTCTTTTCCGTCGATCCCCAGGCTTCCCTGAGTGATATCTTCAAGAAGGATATCTTCGGCAAGGGCCCGACGGAGATCATGCCCAACCTGTACGCACAGGAGATCGACGCGGACCGCCGTGTCAAGGAATACCAGCAGGAGATCCGCCAGAAGATCCTCGACATGTACGGTATGGACAAGATACCCGAGGAGATCGAGAGCTACATCCAGGCCGCGGCTGCGGAGCCGGCCATGGAAGAGAGCGCCATCTTCGATGAGGTCGTCGACATCGTCGTCAAGGGAGGCTACGATTACTACATCTACGACCTCGTACCCCTCGGTCACGCCCTCTATTACCTCAGCATGGCCTCGGTCTATGACGCCTGGATAGGGAAGATCACCGGTCTTCGCCAGCAGATGCGCGAGTATGACCAGGTGGCCGCGACGATACGCAGGGACAAGGATCTCGACGAGGACGCCATCCTCAACGAACTGCTCTACATCAAAGACCGCATCAACAAGTCCTCGAGCATCCTCACGGACAAGCAGAAGACGGCGTTCTTCTTCGTTCTCACCCCCGAGGAGATGATCATCAACGATACTCTGAAGGCCGCCGACCTTTTCGCGAAGTTCGACGTGCCCTTGAGCGGCTATATTGTCAACAGGGTCCTCCCCGCCGAACTGAAAGGTCAGAACATCCCCGAGTATCTCAAGCATCGCATCGAGATGCAGGACCATTACCTGAAGGTGATCGACGAGATCTTCAAGGACCAGATACATGCCTGGGTACCGGAGATGGAACGGGATGTTACCGGTCTCGAGATGATCGAGAAGCTGTCAAACACCATGTTTGGTTAAGGGAGGGATTCTTCAATGGGCCAGATAACGACAAGTATGACCACGTTCATGCAGGACCATCCCGATCTGAAATACATCTTCTTCGGCGGGAAAGGCGGCGTCGGCAAGACGGTGATGGCCGGGACTGCCGCGCTCTGGGCGGCGAAACAGGGGAAGAAGACCCTGCTGGCATCGACAAACCCCGTCCACAGCCTGTCGAACCTCCTCGGGCAGGACGTCTTCGGCAAAACGGCCGTCGTCTGCGACGAGGCCCTGTGCCACGCCTTCGAGATAGACACGAAGGACACGATAGAGCGCTCCAAGCAGGAGATAAGGGAAAAGATAAACTGGTTCCTCAAGTTCGCCGATATTACCACCAAGGCCGATGAATTCGTCGAATCGGCCACGATGAACCCCGCGTTCGAGGAATCGGCAATGTTCGAGAACATGACGGACATCATGTTCAAGGACGAATACGATTTTTACGTCTTCGACACGGCCCCCACGGCCAATGCCCGCCGTCTGCTCGGGATGTCGAAGGTCTACTCCCTCTGGGTTGACAAGATGCTCAAGAGCAGGGAGGAGGCGAAGTCCTTGAGGGAGATGCTCTCCTTCTCGAAGAAGGAAGAGCAGGACCCCCTTATGGATTACCTCCTGAACTTCAAGAACAGGATGGCCCGGGCCCAGTCGCTCCTCACGGATAACGCGCTGACAGCATTCTTCTTCGTGACCCTGCCCGAAAGCCTCCCCATCGCCGTTATCACCCGGTTCATCAACTGGTTCATCGAGTTCGGCATCCCCGTCGGCGGCGTCGTCGTCAACGGCATCATCCAGAAGGAACAGGTGGGCGCCGACGCGGCGGAATTCGTCCGCCATCGCGTCACAATGCAGGACGAGCACATGGAAGAGATATGGAACATCTTCGGCGACGGGGTAAGGGCGACCATACCGCTACTCGAAACGGAGGTCAAGGGCGGCCCCATGCTGAACAGAATGATCGGCCACCTCTTCACGTAGAAGAGATCAGCTTCCCATAAGAAAACAGGGCCTGATCCCGGAACCCTCCGATATCAGGCCCTTTCAACCTCTCCCCTTGAACCCTTGGACCCACCCGCACTTTCCCTTTACAATTCTTCGGACCGCTGATACAATCGGGAAAATTCTGGAGGAGGTACACCATGCGCTGTGAGAGGTGCGGCAACGAGAGTCCCGAAGGGTCACATTTCTGCATAAAATGCGGAAAGGAACTCGGTGCTTCCGGTGCAGGGACAACGGTCTGCCCTCATTGCGGTGCTGAGGCCGCACCAGGCTCGCTGTTCTGTGCCGCATGCGGGAAGTCCATAGGAGCCCCGTACGGGAACGTGAACCAGGGCAGTTCGCCGCAGTCCCCTCTTCCTGAGCCTCCCACGGGCACTCTCACATCGAACATCGCCCTCGACGTCGTCCTCTCCGTCATAACGTGCGGGATCTACTGGTTCTTCTGGCAAGCCCGGCAGATGCGGGCCATCAACTACCTTCTCGGACAGGAAAGGTACAACTTCTGGCTCTGGTTCTTTCTGACCCTCATCACCTGCGGTCTCTATAACATCTATTATGAGTATTACATGGCCCAGGGCATCGTCGAGGCCCAGGATGCGCGCAACTATCCGAGGTCCAAGGACCTCCCCGTCTTGAGCCTCATTCTCACGATAATCGGACTCAACATCGTGACCGATGCGATTCAGCAGAACGAGATCAACAAGATCTTCGGCAAGTAGAATGGACTATTACCTTATCCCCCGGAAGATAGCCTCGGGCTTCGCCGCCTTTCTTCTCGTCCTCGCCGGCGTCCACGTCACAGGCATGCTGCCCGTCGGCAGACTCGCCGGGGCCATCCCCGTCTTCTGCCCCTTCGAGCTTCTCACGGGCATCCCCTGCCCCGGCTGCGGCATGACTCGCGCCATCCTCTCCCTCATCGCGGGCAACCCCTCCGATGCCCTCCTCTACAACCCCTTGTCCTTCCTGCTCCTCGCCCTCGTCACGGCCAGCATCCTGCCCCGCCGCTGGCTGGACAGGACACCCACCGCCGTTCGAGCCATCCTGCCGCGCACCTACGCGGTAATCCTAACCCTCGTCATCACCTTCTGGATATTCGACAGACTGCTGCCGGCACTGGGGTGAAGGCCGCTTGAGTGGCTTGAATCGCTTGAGTAGCTTGAAAGCTAAAGGCAGAAGTGTGGCAACCTTTCTGTTGTCGATCTGTCGTCGACCCCGCAACGATAATATGGGAAAGAATTATCTTTGAACCTTCAAGCGATTCAAGCGATTCAAGCCGCCTCTACCGTGGTGCTTTTTCCGGCAGGTATTCCTGCCGGATCTTGGTGAGGCTTCTGAAGATGTTCTTTTTCACGTTGCGGTTGTGTTTTTTGAGGTCGGCGACGATGCCCTTCACAAGGCTGCGTTTCGAGACGTCGCCGCGGGGGCACGAGGAGGCGATGACGGGCAGGTTGAGGATCGTTGCGAGACGGGCGAGTTCCTTCTCTTCGACGTAGGCGAGAGGGCGGATGATGGCAAGTTCTCCGTCGAACATCTCCTGGTATGGCATCATGGTGCCGATCTCGCCCTGAAAAAAGAGGTTGAGGAGCATCGTCTCGATGATGTCGTCCATGTGGTGGGCGAAGGCGATCTTGTTGGCGCCTATGTCTCCCGCGAGGTCAAAGATCGCCTTGCGCCTGTTCCAGCTGCACCAGAAGCAGTCGAGGCTCTCAATATCTCCCGTCCAGTCCTCGGGGGGGCTGGCAATGATGTAGGAAAGGCCTTCTCTTTCGAAATAGTCGGCGAGCACATCCGCGTTGACCCAGGGGAAACCCATGTCCACGTGGCATGCGATAAGTTCGTAGTCGATGGGCACGAACTTGAGCCGCTCCTGCATGATCTTGAGAAGACACAGGCTGTCCTTGCCACCCGAGACGGCGACGATCACCTTGTCTCCGTCGGAGAGCATCCTGTAGTCCCAGATCGCCTTGCCCGCTTTCTTGGTGGTAAAGTAGAAGGGGCCCCGGATGTTCATGCCAGCGATTCGGCGAGTGCCCTCGCCTTGTCTATGTATTCCTGCCTCACGCCTCCCTCCGGCTGGCAGCCCGGCGCGTTTACCTGTCCGGCATAGGCAACCTTGAGAAGGTCGAAGGTCTTCCGGAAGATATCGATGGCGGGACGGCAGGAATCCATATCCTCGTCGGCAAAGGTCGTCAGGGTGACGGCTTTCTTTCCTTCTATACGGGAGCCATAGTTTTCATCCATGAAGGCTATGGACCGGTCCATGACGAGCTTGAGCTGGCCCGAGGGTCCGAACCAGTATATGGGAGTAGCGTAGACGATAAGGTCGGATTCCATGATGTACTTGCGGACGTCCTTCATGTCGTCATTGATCCTGCAAATCCCGTCCGGCAGGCAGACGTAGCAGCCCTGGCACGGCCGGATATTGAGGTCGTTGAGATAGAGCATCCTCACGCCCCAGCCACTATCCTTCAACGCGGCAGACATCGCCCGGGCCAGCTCGACGGTATTACCCCTCTTGCGGGGACTCCCGAAAAGGATAACCGCATTCTTCATTGCATCCTCCTTGAGAGACAGGTGATGGGTCACCGAAAACACCTTCCACTATCTCTGTTTCGTTGCCCTAATTATAAGGACAGACGGTTCCAAGTTTCAAGTTTCACGGTTTTTCTCCCTGAAACCTTGTCTTACGGCTTTATAGAGGTTATAATGTATGCAATTCGTTTACGGGATAGGGCATAAATTACGTATCCGGCTCCGCGGTTGATCCCGACAAAGAGGGGGTGCCATGAACAACATCTTTCTGGGTATCATAACTCTGGCGGCCGTTGTTCTCGTTGCCTACGTCATTTATATGATACTGAATCTCAAGAGGACCCTCGCCTCTCTGGACAGGTTCATCGAAACCACGGAGACGACCCTCCAACCTGCATTGGAGGAACTGCAGGCGACCCTGAAGAGCGTCAGGAAGGTCACCGATGACGTGGGTACCCTGACGGACGACATCCGGCACATCTCGGGTTCCGTGAGAAATATCGGAGAAACAATGGACCAGGTGAGTTATGCGGTAAAGAGCGCGGCCGACGCGTCTATCAGCGAAACACGAGGGCTGAAAGCCGGGATCAGGGCAGGCGTGAGTTATTTTCTGAGGAATGTGTGCGCGAGGGGCGGTACGCGGTAAAAACAGCAAAAGGAGGTAATGTATGGGACAGCAGGACAGCGGTTTCAGTGCGGGAACGGTTCTTCTCTCTTTCTTCGTTGGCGGAATAATAGGCGCCGGAGTGGCCCTTCTCACGGCACCGAAAACCGGGCCGGAGACAAGGAAGATGATCAGGGAATTCGCGGAGGACGCGAGAGATAAGGCTGAGGAGTATGTAGGCCAGGTAAAGGAGAAGGCATCGGGCTTCGTCGACAAGGGCAAGGATTTCCTCGACAAGGAGAAGAACATTATCGGCAAGGCCGTGGAGGCCGGCAAGGAAGCCTACGAAAGAGAAAAACAGGGCTGAAATACCATCGATGCTCTGACATCATTCTCTAAGGCTGTCTCCCGAAGCGGGGACGGCCTTATTCTTGTTCGGGCGGGTCAATGATCACCGGGAACAGGTTCTACAATCTCGTCCTCATCTTCATAGTTGCGGTACTGGGGTACCTGACATACAGGATCCTCGACCCCTTTCTATCCCCCATTATGTGGGCTATCGTCTTTTCCCTCGTATTCTATCCCCTGTATGTCTTTATCCTCAGGTACGTCAAGTACAGGGCAGTGGCATCCGTGCTCACGCTCCTGGCAATCTTTCTTGTCATCATCGGACCCTTCTCCTATTTCGCCTATCTCCTGACTCTGGAGACGGTCGCCCTGGTGAACCGCATCCAGGTGAGCGAGGGCAACCTGCTCCAGAGCTTTCTCAGCCACCCGGCGGTCAGTCCCCTGGTGCAAAAGTTCCTCGTTATCCTCCACATGACGGAAGCGGAGCTCTACGAGGCCGTCACAGAGGGTATCCTCAGTGTGGCAAAAGCCTCGACAGGGCTCATAAAGACAGGATTCGGCAATATCGTCGCCGGCGGCATCAATTTCATCTTCATGTTCCTCTGCGCCTTCTTTTTCCTTGAGGACGGCCCTGCTCTCATTGAAAAGCTGGAGAGCTTCATGCCCTTCTCCCGGAAGCAGCGTGCGCGGCTCCTGAAGCAGACGAAGGACATCGTCGTTTCCACCATCTACGGAGGTGTCGTCGTCGCCATGTCGCAGGCGATCATCGGCGGTATCACCTTTGCCCTTCTCGGCATCCACTCCCCCATGGTCTGGGGTCTTGCCATGTTCGTGGCATCCTTCATTCCCGTGGTGGGGACCTTCATCGTCTGGGGCCCCATGGCCATCTATCTCTTCTTTGAAGCCCAATATCTGAAGGGCATCATCCTAATTCTCGTCGGGATCCTTGCCATAAGCTCCGTCGACAACATCCTGAGACCGCTTATCATCAAGGGCAAGATGAAGATGCCGACGGTCGCCATATTCTTCGCCATCCTCGGGGGCATCAAGTTCTTCGGTTTCATAGGGTTCATCCTGGGCCCCCTGGTCCTCGCCCTCTTCATCTCCGTCTTCGACATCTTCCGGTACTCCGAAGAAGAGAGACACAAGACGGAAAACAATGACCAATGACCAAATTCCAATGACCAGAGAAACAGACAGTAACCAATAACCAGAAAAAGATGGCCCAGGCAGTCCGTTGTGCCTTTCCCTTTGTTCAATTGGTTATTGGTAAATTGGTCATTATCTTTTTCATTGGTTATTGGAATTTGGTCATTGGTCGTTTTTGTTTCTCTCGATTGCTCCGGAGAGTCAGCATATGCGTTGCCGTGGATCTGTTTTGGACAGATGTGGGATGTCTCCGTTTCCCGGCCTCTAACCCGAAACCCGGAACCCGGAACCCGGAACCGTCTCTAAGAAACACTGCGGGTCTTCCCCGAGGAAGTCGTGCCCGCCCCGGGAGAGGGAATAGGCATAGGCGATGGCCCGGCACCCTCGGCATCCCGGCCATCGGGGACAGGTACGGCATTTGCCGCTGTAGGAATTCCTGTCACGAAGGGCAGCCAGGACCTCCGAATTTGCCCACACTTCCCTCAAGCCCTCTCTCAGGATATTGCCGATGGGAATTCCGATCCTTCTGCAGGGTGTGAGCGTCCCATCGGGCAGCACTGTGATGCCGGATACTCCGGCAGCGCATCCCCCCAGGGCAGGCGCGTGGGGGTCCATCCCGGAACCACCGTCACCGAGCTGCGTCGCCAGGGGGTCCCCCGTTGCGATCTCAAGGCCCGGGACGGTGAGTGAGAGTATCTCTTCGTAGAGCTTCATGAGTCTTTCGCTTCCGAGCATCTTTCCCGTGAGGGCCGCGCCCCTCCCGTAAGGCACAAGCCTGGAAAAACCGAGGCGCTGCACGCCGCTGGCGGTCGCCAGGGCCACGATATCGGGAAAAAGGTCCCCATTCAACTCGGAGAGAGTCACGTTCATCGTGACCGTTATACCCGCATCGAGAAGATAGCCGATCCCCCGCATGGCGGCGGAGAAACTGCCTGTTCCGCGAATTGACTCATGTATGTCTTCCGGTCCCTCCACACTCACCTGCACTCCCCGGACGGCAAGGTCGGCGAGCATCCGCGCCCTTTCCCTGTCGACGAGGGTCCCGTTGCTGAGCAGATAGCAGGCGAAGCCGTATCGGGATATCTCCCGCAGGATGTCGGGAAGGTCGTTCCGGAGAAAGGGTTCGCCGCCGGTCACGTTGAAACTCGGGGCGAAGGGAATTTCATACGTCTCTGACCAGCTCCGGATGGCATCGGAAACATCGGCAAGGCTGCGGCCTATCTCCTCGAGGGTCATTTCCTTCCCGGGTCTCCCCTCCTGGTAGCAGTGGGTGCACGCCAGGTTGCATCTCTCCGTCAGGTGCATCTGGACAAAGAAATCGAAGGCGCCGGCAGCGTTCTCAGGACCTGATCTCATACGTATCACCCAAAAGATAAGGCAGTGGGGACGGCATCCTGGCCCTCACTGCCTTTCGCGTTCACGTTGCAGACCTGCAACGTCAACCCTTTCAGCTCTTTCACTTGTGGCATCTCTTCGTGGTGTCCTTCATGAGGGCCTTCTTGATGCCGTGCCAGAACAAGGCCTCCTTTTCGAGCGTCTTCCTCTCCGTTTCCTTCTTCATAATCCTCTCACCTCCCTTTCCTGGTCGGATAAGAATAATGAATCACATGTATGGGATTAATTATAGCAGGCTATTACCAAAGGTCAACCCACCGGTCTTTCCGAGGCATGTAACTAATTGATATTATGAACTCTTACATCGGAATCCCGGCATGATACCAGAAGACCGGTTGCTGGTTGCAGGACAGGAAAGGTTTCTCCGGGGTTTTTGACCTGGAACATGGAACCTGGAACCGTTTCTTCTTACAGTCCCTTCATCCCATCGGCGAGCGCCTGAAGGCCGTCGCGGTCGATTATGGTGATGCGGCGCCCCTGCATTTCTATGAGTCCCCCTCCGGCCATCCTGGCCGTGATGCGCGAGAGGGTCTCCGGTATGGTCCCGAGGAGGCTTGCCAGCTGGCCCTTCGATATGCCGAGCGAGACCTGCCGCGAGCCTTCCCGGTCGGCGAGGAACAGGAGATATGCGGCGAGTCTCTGGGGAACCTCCTTGAGAGACAGGTCTTCCACGAGACGGGTGAAGTACTTCAGCCTCTGGGAAAGGATGGCGAGCATGTTCATTATGATGGAGGGGTCGTCCCTGACAAGCTGCTGGAAAGCCTTTCTCGAAAAGAACATCGCCTCGCTCTCCCTGATCGCCTCGGCATAGGCGGGAAAGGTGGTCTCCGAGAAAAGGGCCACCTCCGCGAAGGGCTCTCCTGCTTCGATGATATGCAGGATCTGCTCTTTCCCCTCCATCGAGAGTTTGTATATCTTCAGTCTTCCCGAAAGGAGGATGTAGAAGCCTTCGGCGGGCTCCCCCTCCCGGAAGATGGTCTCCCCCGGTCCGTAGGAGCGGCGTGGAAATGCACGGGCTAAATCGTCAAGCTGCCTCCCCGAGAGACCCTTGAAAAGGGGCACCCCCGCCATCGTGTCTATTCTCTGCATGTGTGCTAATATGATTCGCATATTCGCGGCGAAAAGACAACACCATCGCGGCGGAGACTACAAAACGGATGTATTCACATGCTAAAATGTGGTATTAGTTACAAACTGTGGTGACCAAAAAGACGGGGCCGGAGGGATAAGTATGGAGAAACCAAAGGTTTTGGTGCTGCTCGGCAGCGACAGCGATCTCGCCGTCATCGAGGACGGGCTCGCCTTCCTCAAAAAAACGGGGGTTCCCTACACTGTCGATATCTCGTCGGCGCACCGGGATCCTGAGAAGACCGTGAATTACGCGAGGGGTGCCCGCCAGGAGGGCATCGAGGTCATCATCGCCGTTGCGGGGATGGCGGCCCACCTGCCGGGCGTGATCGCGTCCCACACGACATTGCCCGTCATCGGCGTTCCTGCGAGCGGCGGCATCCTCAAGGGAAAGGACGCGCTCTACTCCATTGTGCAGATGCCCAAGGGCGTCCCCGTCGCCTCCGTCGGGATCGATGCCGGCAGGAACGCGGCGATACTCGCCTGCGAGATACTCTCCATCAAGTACGACTCCGTTGCGAAGGCGCTGGTAGAACTGAAGACGGACCTCAAGCGGGAAAACGAACAGAAATCCTTGAATATTCGGAACAAACTGAGCAGTTGATACGATTTCATCATTGAAGGGTGATCATCTATGTTCAATTCCATAACTGATATTCCGGGCATCAAGGTGGGGCATGCCACCGATCTCGCCGGTCGGACGGGGTGCACTGCCATACTCTGCGAAGAGGGTGCCGTTGCCGGCATCGATGTTCGCGGGAGCGCTTCCGGAACCCGGCAGGTGGACGCGCTGAACGTGGGGCACATCGTCGAGAAGGTGCACGCCATCCTGCTCTGCGGCGGAAGCTCTTTCGGTCTCGACGCGGCATCGGGCGTATCGCGCTACCTGGAGGAAAAGGGCATTGGTTTCGATGTGGGGATAACCCGCATTCCCATCGTTCCGACGGCCGTCATCTTCGACCTTCTTTTCGGCGACCACAGGATCCGTCCCAACGCTCAGATGGGCTATGAGGCCTGTCTCAACGCCGGGGAAGAGGTCGCGGAAGGGAGCGTGGGAGCCGGCACGGGGGCAGTCGTCGGCAAGCTCTTCGAGATATCCCGGGCGATGAAGGGCGGACTGGGGACATGCAGCGTCGCCATGCCCGACGGCCTCAAGGTGGGCGCCCTCGTTGTCGTCAACGCCTTCGGCGATATCGTCGACAACGTGACGGGCAGGATCATAGCAGGCCTGAGAAAGTCCGAGGATAGCCTGGAATTTGCCAATACGACGAACTGCCTGAAACAGGGCATTGTGAAGAAACAATTCGGTATCGTGAATACGACCCTTGGTGTTGTCGCCACAAACGCGAAGTTCACCAAGAGGGATATCACCAAGGTCGCGCAGATGGCCCAGGGAGGCCTCATAAAGACGATCAATCCCGTCCATACCACCTTTGACGGGGACCTTGTATTCGCCCTCTCGATGGGAGATATCGAGGCGGACATCAACAAGGTCGGCGTTCTCGCCGAATTCGTCCTTTCCGAGGCCATCAAGAGGGCGATCAAGAAGGCGGACGGATTCGGCATCATCCCTGCCTTCAGGGACATCAACAAGGGTTGGAAAGCGGGCTGACGCGGAGGGCAAAATGGAAGACTTGAGCGCGATAGCCGATATCATCAAAGAGCGGAAATACGTCGTGGCATTCACGGGTGCCGGAATATCCGTTGATGCCGGGATACCGGCGTTCCGCGGAGGTCAGGGCCTGTGGGAAAAGTACGACCCCATGGAGTACGCCGAGATAAGTTCCTTCGTGAGACGGCCCGAGAAGGTCTGGGTAATGCTCCGGGAGATGGCTGCGGTGATATTTGCGTCGACCCCCTCTGAGGCGCACCGGGCGCTGGGCACGCTCGAGACCATGGGCTACCTGAAAGCGGTCATCACCCAGAACGTCGACGGCCTCCACCAGGAAGCCGGCAACAGCAACGTCATCGAATACCACGGCAATCACCGGTGGCTCATGTGCATGAACTGCCACACGCGCCTGCCCTTCACACCGGAGGCCGCCACCATCCACCCCTTCCCGCAATGCGACAGGTGCAGCGCGGCTCTGAAACCCGATGTTGTCTTCTTCGGCGAGGGCATTCCCATGATGGAAATGGCCAGGGCCAATGAAGAGGCGGGAAGGTGCAAGGTCATGTTCATCATAGGCACGTCGGGGGTGGTCTACCCTGCCGCCGACGTACCCTACCGCGCAAAATCAAAGGGCGCGGTCATCGTGGAGATAAACGTCGAAAGGACACCCTTCACCTCATCCATCACGGACCATTTTCTCAAGGGCACGGCGTCGGAGATCCTCCCCGAGATACTCAAGCACCTCTGAAAAGGTTGGCGCGCTATGAACAGGAAAGGAAAGGCGGAGAGCAAGGGAGCTTCCCGGAAGAGAAGGGTCTCTGACGACACCTATTTCGTGATAATGGCCGGAGGAAAGGGAGAACGTTTCTGGCCTCTCAGCACCGAACTCGTACCCAAGCCTTTCGTCTCCATCACCGGAAAGAAGACGCTCATAGAGCTCACCGTCGAGAGGGCCCTGAGGATAGCTCCCCTGGAGCGAATTTTCGTCGTTCTTGGCAGGGAACATCTTCCGGCGGCACGAAAATGTCTCCCCCGTCTGCCCCACGGCAATTTCATCATCGAACCCGTCGGCCGCGACACGGCGCCCTGCGTGGGGCTGGCAGCCATGCGGCTCCACGGGCGTGACCCCGATACCGTCATGGTCGTCCTGCCCTCCGATCACTATGTCCCCGATCCCGCTGCCTTTTCCCGATGCATCAGGGAAACGGTGAAGGCGGCACGCCGCGGCGATCACCTCGTCACCATCGGTATCCCTCCCTCCCGGCCGGAGACGGGATACGGCTACATCAAAACGGGGAGGAAGGTCTCGACACCGCGCGACGCCGATTGCTTTGAGGTGGCGCGGTATGTCGAAAAGCCAAACCTGTCGAAGGCCCGCCGATACCTCCGGGAAGGCGGTTACTTCTGGAATGCCGGCATCTTCGTCTGGCGAGCCGAAGTTCTTCTCGAAGGCCTCAGAACCCACATGCCGGACCTCCACGCGGGCCTCACCGACTTTTGCAGGGTCCTCGCCGCGGGCGGACACGACAGTGCCGATGCCATATTCGCGCGCCTGCCGAGGGTATCCATCGACTACGGCCTCATGGAGAAGGCAACAAACGTCCTTATGATGCCCGCTCCTTTCACGTGGGATGACGTCGGAACCTGGACCTCCCTCCTTCGCGTCCTTCCCGGGAATGATGATGGCAACGTCCTTCGCGGCAAAGCTCTTGCCCTCGACACGGACAACTGCGTCGTCATAGCCGACACCACCCCCGTCGCCACCCTCGGCGTCTCCGACCTCGTCATAATCGCCTCGAAGAACGGCATCCTCATCTGCGACGCCTCCCGGGCCCAGGACGTCCGCCAGATAGCAAAAGCGCTGGGGAAGAAGTAATAAAGACCTTGTCTCCCGCTCCTGCCGCACTGCCGGCAATTCGCACTTTTTTTCTCACTTTGTGCTTCACAAGAAGTAATACACGGTAGCGAACGCTTTCGTCCGCATATCATGGAAGGAGGTATGCTTTGATCGCACGGATTCCTACTGCTACCGTTTACGGGATCGACGGGATCAAAATCGATGTGGAGGTGGATATCGCTTACGGGCTGCCGGCATTCAATATCGTCGGGCTGCCCGAGGCGTCGGTGAAGGAGAGCAAGGAACGGGTGAGGTCCGCCATAAGGAATGCCGGCTTCGAGTTTCCCGGGGACCGCATAACGGTCAACCTTGCCCCGGCCGATGTCCGCAAGGAGGGGTCGTCCTTTGACCTGCCCATAGCCGTAGGCATCCTCGCCGCCATGGGAGCCCTGAAGATGGAGGCCCTCGAGGGTCATCTCATAGCAGGCGAGCTTTCCCTCGACGGCTCCGTGAAACCTGTCCGGGGCATCCTCCCCGTTGCTCTTCTCACGCGCGAAGAAGGCATGGGCACCATCGTCGTCCCCGCGGGCAACGGCCGGGAGGCATCCGTGGTGCGGGGCGTCACCGTTCTCGGTGCAGACCATCTCCTGGAGATCTTCCACTATTTCAAGGGAGAGGGCGAGCTCCTGGCCTATCCCGAGGACGGGTGCGAAGCGGGAGATAGGAGAGCACACGATGACGTTGATTTCTCCGACATCAGGGACCAGGGTCAGGCCAAGAGGGCCCTGGAAGTGGCAGCAGCCGGGGCGCACAATATCATCATGGTCGGACCCCCGGGCTCCGGCAAGACGATGCTCTCCCGGTGCCTCCCCACCATCATGCCCCGCCTCGGGCACGCCGAGGCCGTTGAGACCACGAAGATCCACTCCATCGCGGGCCTTCTCGGCCCCGACAGGGCTCTCATAACAACAAGGCCCTTCCGGTCGCCCCATCACAGCATATCCGACGCCGGCCTTATAGGCGGCGGCCACGTTCCGCGGCCCGGCGAGGTCAGTCTCGCCCACAACGGCGTCCTCTTCCTCGATGAGTTCCCGGAGTTCCGCCGCCACGTTCTCGATGCCCTTCGCCAACCCCTGGAGGACGGCAAGGTCACGATCTCCCGCGTGAACCACGCCATCACTTTCCCTGCCAGGTTCATGCTCGTCGCGGCCATGAACCCTTGCCCCTGCGGCCACTTCGGCGACCCGAAACGCTCCTGCACGTGCACCGGCCCCCAGATCTACAAGTACCGCTCCCGTATATCGGGGCCGCTGCTCGACAGGATAGACATTCACATCGAGGTCCCTCCCGTAAGCATAGGCGAGCTCTCCCGCGACCGCCCGGAGGAGCCTTCGGCAGCCATCCGCGAAAGGGTAGCCGGAGCCCGCAACGTCCAGCAATGCCGGTTCAACGGAAAGAACATCCACGCCAACGCGCAGATGTCCGCCCGGGCGATACGCAAGCACTGCCCCGTCGACACCCCGGCCCGCGAGATGCTGGAAGCCGCCGTCGACAAATGGGCCCTCTCCCCGCGGGCCTACCACCGGATCCTAAAGGTAGCCCGCACAATAGCCGATCTTGACGCGAGCGCCGACATAGCCGAAACTCACATAGCCGAGGCCATCAGATACCGTGCCCTTGACAAGAGACTGGTGATGTGAGAGGCGGCTTGAATCGCTTGAATCGCTTGAGCGGCTTGAACGTGAAAGGAAAAGGAGCTATAATTGTGACCCAGGTTAGCATTACGGGCGTTCAGGGTCAGCGGTAGAGTCCCGTGACAGTCGATGGTCGGGCCGCGATGGCTTCCTGAGATAGGAGACAGGGGAGAAGAAGATTGTATATTTCCGTCATCGGGCCGGCCCTATCCGGCAAGACAACACTTTTCCAGGCGCTAAGCGGCGTAGAGAGCGCGAGGGGATTCTCCGATGGAGACAACATAATCTCCATCGATGTACCGGATGAACGCGTCGACAGGCTGTCCAGCATCTACAAGCCGAAGAAGACCACCTATGCACGGATAGAGCTCGCCGACACCGTCGCCATATCGGAGGGCAACGTCAAGGATTCCACCATCAACGCGAAAACACTCCAGAAAATGCGGATGAGCGACGCCTTCATCCTCACCCTCAACAGTTTTGAGGGGGCCGGCACGACGGGACTCGTGAAGGAATTCCACGGCATAATGAGCGAGTTTATACTCGCCGACATGGTCCTCATCGAAGGTCGCATTGAGCGCATCAGGAAACAGGCCGGGAAAAAGGAGAACACCGCCCTTCTCCTGGAGGAAGAACTCCTTGAGCGCTGCCTCGCCCACGTGGGGGAGGGCAGACCGTTAAGGACGCTTGAGCTCACGGCGAGTGACGACAAGGCCCTGAGGGGCTTCAGGTTCCTCTCACGGAAACCCATGATGGTCGCGATCAACTGCTCCGAGGACCGGATAGTCGATGTGTCCGGGCAGGAGGAAGGCGCCGGGGACATGGAGGGCTGCCCCGTTATCTACGTCTGCGCGAGCTTGGAGTGCGAACTGGCCATGATGGAGGAAGCTGAACGAGCCGCCTTCATGGAGGAGTTCTCCGTCAAGGAATCCATAAGGGGCCGCATGATACGCCTCGCCTTCGACACCCTGGGGCTCATCTCCTTCCTCACCGTCGGAGAGGATGAATGCCGGGCGTGGCCCATTCTGAGAGGCATGAATGCACAGGAGGCGGCTGGTGCCATCCATACCGACCTTGCCTCGAAATTCATCCGTGCCGAGACCGTCTCCTATGCCGATTTCATGAAGTACGGCGGCATGGCCGAATGCAAGAAGGCCGGGGTGTGGCGCCTTGAGGGAAAGACATACATCGTCGAGGACGGGGACATCATCTCCATACGGGCCGGTGCGTGAGAACCCCGGAATAATCAATGACCAATAACCAAAAAGACGTGGACAGTCCGTTCGGACTTTCCTTTGATCAATTGGTTATTGGTGAATTGGTCATTCTCTTTTTCACCGGTCATTGGGATTTGATCACTGGTCATTATCTTCTTCATTGATCATTATCCTCTCCGGGGGGAGGTTTCTTCCCGAGGGTGCGCCCTCTAAACGTTGCGTATTTCCGGAATAGGTGTATGATAGGTAGTAAGGTTCCGAGGGAATGAGGAAGGAGGTCAATTCATATGGCGAAGGACCCTGGTATCGGGTACAAGGTAACGGCGACCGTCGTCGAGGCAAAGGGAAGCTGCAATGCCGGTCACAGGGCGGGCGACACCTTTGACCTTAGCTGTCACAACCCCGCCGGTTTGTGCGGCTTCTTCTATCACAGCATCTTCGCCGACCTGGAGGCATTCCAGTTCGGCGGCAGCCTCCCCTGGTGGGACGGCGACAGGATAGAGGTCCAATGCCCCGACGTGGCAAACATGGTAACCCTGGAATTGGAAAGGAAGAAGAGGTAGTGGCGGAGATTTAATTTCGCGTTTTGCGGCAACATCTGGTAAGATATACGCTCACAATGTACAACCTTCCCGTCAGGCAGAGGGGAATAGAGCAAAATACATGAGCTGAAAGAGGAAAGAATGGCGTACACAGCTTTCAACGCTTCAAACAAGGACGAAAAGGCAGGAACGGTGTTTGCCGGTGACCTTGAGGTTCAGGGAACGGTGAAGTTCAAAAGCTCTCTGATGATCGAGGGCGTCTTCTCGGGCGAGATCATCTCCGAAGGCGTCCTGACTGTGGGGCCGTCAGCGAAAGTCACCGCCACGATACGGACGAAGACCCTCGTGTCCCGCGGCGAGATAAATGGGGACGTCTTTGCCGACGAGCAGGTCGTGCTTGAAGAAACAGCCGTCCACAACGGCAACATAACTTCTCCCGGCATCGTCATAGAAAGAGGATCGACCTTCAACGGCTCCTGCTCGATGAAGAGGGCAGGCGCGGGGAATGCGGACAGCTTCTAGGACGCGGGGCATCAACGGCCCGGGTCTTTCCTTCGATCTTCATCTTCATTGCTGAGACCGACCAGCTTCTCCACCACGGGCCTGTCCGCTTCCGGGAAATCGTAGTCGGCGAGTTCCATCGGTCTCACCCACCGTATCTCCTCGTGGTCGTTGAGGCTGAACGTGCCCGATATCACCGTCGCCCTGTACGCAAGCAGTTTCACTGTCCACCCAGGGGCGTAATCGGCGGTGGCTGAGCAGAAAAGCTCCCCCACGTCGACCTCAAGGTCAAGTTCTTCCCGAAGCTCTCTCTTAAGACATTCCTCCGGCACCTCTCCTGTCTCGAGAGTGCCGCCCGGAAACTCCCAGTTTCCTGCAAAGCGCTTGCCCCGCTTCCGCTTTCCGATGAGAACGAGCCCGTCTTTCTCGATCACCGCCGCGGTGACCACCTGGACAGAAGGCTTCTTCTCTTTGCCGGCCGCGCATGTCATGGGGCTACCATATCACGGGGAGGGGCCGAATACAACCGCGGGGTCCGGTCTGGTGAGTACCTCCTGAGTGCGGTATCTCGCTGACAAGACAACGTTCCTATGCTATATAACATGCAAGACAACTAAATAACCGAGGAGGAGACCGCATGGAAGAGCGAGAGATTGCCGAACGCATATGCAACCTGTTCGAAGAAACCACACCCATCCTGAACAGCATATACAGGGGTTTTGTGGGTCAGAAGATCAACCTTCTCAAGGAGAGCAGAGCCAAGTTCCGGGCTTCCCTGAAAGAGCGTCTCCCCGGCATAGAGAAACTCATTGAAAATAAGGAAAAGACCGAGGCCGAACAAAAGTTTCTGATGGCGCTTCCCCATCTCCAGCGCGTCGCCCTGGCCCTCGACGGTCTTCTCGACAAGATGGAAATAAAGGTCGAATCCAACGTACTCTTCACCGACAAGGCCCTCGATGAGATAAAACAGCTTATGGTAGCCGTCGGGGCGGAGTTCACCGACGTGAAGGATTATTGTTTCACGAAGAATCCTTTTCTGAAGGAACAGATAGCCGCCGATATGGAGAAGGTTACAAAGATGATAGACGAATTCGACCATGTCCATCAGAACCGTCTCATAACGGGCGTGTGCATGCCCCAGGCCTCGTACCTGTACATTGATATGACAGATTCTCTGAAGAGGATGGCACGGGAACTGGCGGCCTTTGCCACCACGGTCTGAACCCGGATTCGCGCATTCTTCGGGACCTCCGGGGTTGGCCCCGGAGGTCGGCGGTCTGGACAGGAGCACCGGATATCGTCCCGGGCCATGGTCCCCGTGACTGGCCTCATGTCCATGGCCCTCAACAATGGAAAACCGGAGATACGACTCAGGCTTCCTCTGAGGCCGTTAACGCCTTCCGTTCCTTCTCCAGAAGATAGAGCAGCTCTCCCCCAACGACAAAGATCGTAGCGGAATAGTAGATCCAGAGAACAAAAACGACGAGGGTGCTCAAAGAACCGTAAAAGAGGGAGTACTGGGCTATGTTGCCGATATACCAGGCAAAAAGGTGTTTCGCCGCCTCCCACAGGAGACTCGTGAAAAGCGCGACCTTGAAGGTGGACCTGAGGGATATCACCTCGTAGGGCATCACCTTGTAGACCAGGCAGAACACACAGAAGGTGAGGAAGAAGGGAAGGAGATACCGCAGCGTCATCTGGATGGCGGGCCGCGCCAGGACGATAAATGAGTCCAGATAGCCCTGCAGGAGAGCGAAGAGGGAGCTCAGGGCCATGTTCATGAGGAAAAGGGTCCCCACAGCACCCACCATCAGGAGATCGACGCTGAAGGCATGTATGATCCCGCGGGGTTTCTCCACCTTGAAAACGATATTGAAGGCTACCCGGAGGGAAGCAAAGAACCACGTCGAGAACCACACCGATCCGATAAATCCGAGAAGACCCAGGGCCTGACGCCTCGCGATGACATCCATGAGACTGTTCATGATCCCCGGGTCCATCGCAGGCGCCACGTTCCGCAGATAGACACGTATGTGCTCAAGCACTTCCTGATCACTGTGGAGGTAGCTCCCCACCGCCGCCAGGACGAGGAAGATAAAGGGTATCAGGGTGATGAAAATGTTGAAGGTGACGCCCGACGAAAGGAATAAGCCATTATCGTCATAGAACTTCACCAGTGCCCGCCAGAGAAGGCCCAAAGCCTTGCCAATCCTCTGAAGAAGCCTCCCTATCCTTGTGTGTCTTTCCATGGCCGTCTGAAGGGTCAGATATCCTTCACTTTTACGTTTCCCGCCGAATTGCCGGCGGCATCGGATATGTCTTTCAAGCAGCGGGAGATCTTCTCCGCCTCTTCAGAGCCCGCCGGGGGCGGAGACTCACCGTGCCGCTCATACGCATCAAGAACATCCCTCAGGGTAATATCCTCTATCGATCTGGCCGGCTGGAAGGTGGGGCCATCTCGGTGTTCCGTCATCACCTCGACGACGAGGCCCGCGGTACCGAGCTCCGCGAGAAGCTGCTGCACGAGCTTGACGGGAATCTCCAGTTCCCGTGATATTTCCTCAACTCCACGCGGTCTTTCCCCCATGCGGAATCCCTTGACGACGAGATGGAAAACCCTAACCATGAGCAGCCTTCGCGAAGCGGCACTCAGCCGGGAATAGTCGGGATGCAAACCGAATGTCTCGTAATGGTTGCTCGCGTGGGCGATCTCCGAGCCGAAAAGGACGATCATCCAGCTTATCTGCAGCCATACGAGAAGGAGCGGGAGCGCCGCGAAACTGCCGTATATTGCGCTATACTTGGCAACGCCTATCTGAAACCCGATGTACACGAATTGAATGACCTGAAAGCCCGTGCCGGCAACGACCCCTGCCAGTACTCCCGAGCGCAGCGATACTCTGGTGTTCGGCATTACCACGTAGAGCACCATGAGTAGAATCCAGACGGAAACATAGGGTAGGAGGTTCAGGAGGAAGAGAATGACGGGGCTGAAGACCCCCAGAATTGCGATCTCGTCCATTATCGCTACTATGCGGCCCGACACGAGGACCGTGGCGCTCGTGGATACGGCAAAGAGTATCGGAGCCACGACGAGTATGGAGATGTAATCCGTGAATCTCCGTACCAATGTCCGGGGACGTCGTACCTCCCACACGGTGTTGAAGCTGTTCTCGATCTTTGCGAGGATGGATAGCACCGTAAAGAGCAGGAGGAGAGTTCCGACACCGGCAATCACGCCCCCCCTTGCATGCGCCAGGAGAGAGTTGGAAAAGATGAGGATCTGGTTCGTCACGTCGGCCTGAAGGTTCGCCCTGTCCGCCATCTGGACAACGTAATTCACAACAACCTTCCTGAGACCGAACCCTTTCGCAATCGCGAAAAGGACGGCGACCAGGGGGACGATGTTGAGCAAAGAATAGTACGTCAGGACCGATGCCGTCTTCACCGAGTTGTTCCTTGTAAAGCCTTGCACCGAAAGGATAATCACCCGGATGCAGCGGAACCAGAAGGCCTTCCAGGAAGAAAGGTCCTTCAGTCTTGTTTCCCAGACACCTCTGTCGAAAAAGCGGATGATTCGAGCGAATATTCCCATCCATTTACTTTTTCACATCTTGAAGGAACAATCAAACCATTTTCGATGCCTCCGGGAGCCGCGAGGTCCCTATGCCCGCGCCCGGCGCTCCACCAGAGGGCGGCATGATGCCGCGAGCTTCTCCATCAACGCAGGGGATGATATACTGAAATGAGACCGAACACACCGGTCGGAGAAGGACAAGTATACATGACAGGAGGTTATTATGCTGGATGCATTGACCAGTTTTGACCGCTTCATGGCTGTCTACCTCATTCCCGTCGGATGGAAGGTTCTCGGCGCGATAGTCCTCTTTATCGTGGGAAGCTGGCTCATCAAGATCATAGGCAACCTGTCCGGTCGCGGCATGCGCGCGCGCAAGCTGGACCCCACCCTCGTGAAGTATTTCGATGCGACGATCCGCGTGATACTGAAGATAGTCCTCGTCATAGCCATCCTCTCCATCTTCGGGATCGAGACCACGTCCTTCGTCGCCCTCATAGCCGCCGCCGGCATAGCCATTGGGGCCGCCTGGGGCGGTCTGCTGGCAAACTTCGCCGCCGGCGCCTTCCTCATAATCCTGAGACCCTTCCATGTGGGAGATATGATATCCGCCGCCGGGGTGACGGGAGACGTGCGTGAGATCGGACTTTTTGCGACGACGGTCGACACCGTGGACAACCTGTGCGTTGTGGTGGGCAACAACAAGATACTTTCCGACACCATCACCAATTACACCCGCAACCCCTTCCGGCGCGTGGACCTCAAGGCGCAACTCGCCCACGGCGTCGATCCCCGGGAGGCGGCGGACCGGCTCATGGACAGGATCAGGAGCATCCCCAACATCGTTGATACCCCGGAGCCCTCGGTCGAGATACTCGAGTTCAACCTTGCCGGGCCCGTCCTCGCCGTCAGACCCTTCTGCAACAACAAGGACTACTGGCAGGTCTTCTTCGACACAAACAGGATCATACAGGAGGTCTGCGCCACGGCGGGCTATCCGGCGCCATCGACGACCCAGGTCATCTACCACAAACCGTTGACGGGATAGGTGTACCGGCGCCACAGCGATATGACTAGACCCGCAACGAAGAGGCAGATTATGAAGATCGGCAGACATTCGGCAGTGGCTATCGGCGTTCTCGCACTCTTGCTCTTACCGGGGGGCCTTCTCGGGTGGGCAGACACAAACGTCGATGACGCGCTTCTTAAGGCTTCCGCACAGGGCGACCTCGCGGAAGTGAGAAACCTTCTGGAGAAGGGCGCGGACGTCAACGCGCGCACGGACATGGGCGAGACCCCGCTTCACCTGGCACACTCTGAAGAGGTCGCACGGTTCCTCATTGAACACGGTGCGGACGTGAACGCGCGGGACGGCGAGTACGGGATGACCCCCCTTTTCAATCAGGGCATCGCCGTTTGCCGGTTTCTCGTCGAGAAGGGGGCGGACGTGAACGCGCCTAGCAGGAAGGGGGTGACGCCCCTCATGTGGGCCGTCTACTGGGATGCCATGGATAAGGCCCGGTTTCTCGTCGAGAAGGGGGCGGACGTGAACGCGCGGGACGAATACATGAAAACCCCGCTCCATGTCGCGGCCAACTGGAACAAGAAGGAGCTGGCCGATTTCCTCCTGTCGCACGGAGCCGACGTGAACGCCCGCGACGCCTCCGGCTGGACCCCGCTCCACTGGGCGGCCTTCGAAGGCGGACCCGAGGTCGCCGAACTTCTCGTCTCGCACGGCGCGGACACAAGGGCGCGCGCCACCGGGGACCGCATGATCTTCCCCGCGGGGTCCACCCCTGCCGATGTCGCCAAAATGGCAAAGAACGGGGGAATGGCAGGCTATCTCCTGAGCGCTGACAGAATGAAGGAAGGCGCGGCGAGGTGAGCCGTGAGACCACCGCCGTCGGCAAGCGGCCATCCCTGGCAGGCGCTATCCCTTGAGGAACAATATTGTGAGCCCGGCCGCGGCAACTGCGCCAAGGGCCCACAGGAAGATGCCTATCGACCCACCGGGATGCAGTATCATGGCCCTGTAGTAGTGTTTCCTGCAAAAGGCGCGGGTGGCGGGAACAGCGCCGGGAAAGTGCAGGATGTGGCCCGGCGCGCCGCAGACGTCACAGAACCCGCAGAATCCTTCGGGAATGCCCCGGCCTGCCAGTGTTCGCGGGCTTTTCTTCCACAGGTCGCAGTGGCAGCGTCCCGGTGGCCACTTCCCGTTCCTGTAGCGCACGATGACTATCTCTCCATCCCAGTCCGAGCGGCGGCATTCCTCCTTTATGAACCCCTCAACATCGGCCTCGGAACCTCCACCGGTGCCCGCCCCGATCAGAGGGAAAGCGACGGAGCGAAATCCTTTCGCCCCCGCCTCCCGCAGGGCGGAACGGACGGAATCCCGTATCGACCTTTCAGACGAGCGCCAGTCGTGACCAATGCCTGCCACGTGGATGATGGCCTTGAACTGCAGCCGGCCCGCGTTGGTCACCGAAGCCCCGCCCAGGCGAAGGATGCCGCTGCGCCTCAGCTCCATGAAGGGCCGTAAGCCGCCGCGTTTCCTGATCGCACCCGACACCCCGCGGGGCAGCAGCAGCCACCATGGGATCAGGTTCCTGTTCCATGGATTGACGATGGCATCGACCTTCTGGTCCAGCAGATCCCCATCTATGATCTTTATCCCCATTGCTCCAAAACCCCGTGCAATCGACCTGTCGGCGGCAGGATTCCTACATGTTAGAATCAGCGGTCGACATTGTCAAGGACGGATGAGGCCCGGTGGCGCCTGTGCGGGACCGTATCATTCGTCCAGCTCAGGATAGAAGTTCTTCACGCAATCGGGGCATATCCCGTGGGTGAACTGCGCGCCGGAATGCTTCTCGATGTAGGTCTCGATCTGGTCCCAGTACCCCTTGTCATCGCGGATCTTCTTGCAGACCGAGCAGATGGGCAGGAGCCCCCGGAGGGTCTTGACCTCACCGAGCGCGTTCCGAAGCTCCTCATTCTTCCGGTTCAGTTCCTCCATGGCGGTGACGAGGGCCAGGTGTGCCTCGATGGCGACCTTGAAGGTTGCGAGAACGTCACTGTATTGCTTCCCCCACTCGTGCTTCCTGGTATCGACAGCGCAGATGGTCCCGAAGACGTCGCCATCGGGCCAGAAGAGGGGGAACCCGAGGTAGGAGAAGATGCCGGCCTTCGCGGTGGGTGAATCGGCCCATTCAGGGTCCTCCCTGGCATCCTTCACCTGGACCATTTTCCGTCTCCTTGCCGCCGCCTCGCAGTACACGCCCGCCATTTCCATGCGCGTTCCCGATGGGAAAGGGTTGTCGGAACTGATATTTGAGCGGAATATCTCCAGTTCCGGGGGCTCCAGCCGGTTTATCATCACGCTCGGCACCGACAGGAGTACCGAGATGGAGTCTACCACCTCCTGCCAGATATCAACGATGCGGGAAGGTATTTCCATGTCTTTCATCTTGATCCCGTCCGCGCCATCCTTCTTCTCCGACGTTGCCCCAGGAACACGTTTCATGGTCACACCCCCTTTGCCGCGCTTCTCACCCCTGTCAGCACAATTATAACCCGGAAATGGAATAAGTAAACACAAGACCGGCTCTGGCCGTTCCCCACGGGACCCGGGCCGGGGCGGCAGGCCCTATGATCCGGTGCCGCGGGGAAAGTCGCCCCTTTCCAGCACCCGTTCCAGGGCCTCGACGATGTCCGTCCTGATGCGCGTGCCTGCGATGTCGTGCAGGATCGCAAGGGCCTCGGGGGACGTTCTTGTCTTCTGGTAGGGGCGTTCCGACGTGATGGCGTCGTAGATGTCGGCAACGGATATGATCTGGGCCCCGAGCGGGATCTCGTCCTCCTTGAGCCCCCGGGGATAGCCCCGTCCGTCAAGCCGTTCATGATGGGCCGAGACGTAGTCTACGGCGGGCCCCAGGAAATCGAGGGGCTTTAAGATCTTCGCGCCGATGGCGGGATGGCGGTTTATCTCCTTTACGAGGTTCGACGGGAGCTTCCCCTCGTGATCGGCAAAAAGGATGTCCGGGAAACCGATCTTCCCGATGTCGTGCAGTGCGCCGCCGAGGCGGACGTATTCCAGGTCCTCGCCCGTAAGGCCGATGTCGCGTCCGATGGCGTGGGCAAGCTCCGCCACCCGCGACGCGTGGCCCTCGGTGTAGGTGTCCCGCGCGGCCAGAGCGTGTGCCATGGCGGTGACCACGGCCACGGTGTTGTTCCTGACCTGTTCGTTGAGATCCTTGAGCTCCTCCACGAGTTGCTGGAGCCGGAACTCACGAGCCTCGACTTTGACCATCATGAGCCCCACGGCCTCGGCTATGGTCCGGACAGTCCCCGGCACATCGTCCGTCGTCAGTTCCATGATGTCATCGGAATACCTCCCTTCGGCGATATCGGAGATGACATCGAGAAGCCTTTTTTCAAGTCCGGCAGAGTCCATATATAATCCCACGGGCCTTTTTGCCCCTTCGCACCAGTTCTTTGTACACCATGGACGGACACCCCGTCAACGGGAAACGGTCGACACCGTGTCTCCCTGCGGGTCAGTTGCTTAAGGAGCGCAGGAAGGCGCACAGGTTGTGCCTGCTCCTGTTTATCTTCAGCTTCTTCCTGATATTGTAACGGTGGACCTCGACGGCCCGGCGGGATATGTTGAGTGACTCGGCGATCTCTTTCGTCTTCCTTCCGTCCCTGATGAGGCCCGCGATATGCATCTCCGTGGGCGTGAGGCCGAAGTGACCGATGGCCCTGAGGAAAGGTGAGATCACGTCGTTCAGGTTCTTCTCGATGATCTCCATGAACATCTTCTGCCTGATACTGAGGCTCGACCTTTGCATCCTCTCTATATACGGGAAGACCAGGGTTCTGAGGTTGAGGACGATGTTCCTTTCCAGTTCCTCCCTGTTCTCCTCGATATGCCTCGCGAGTGCCCTCAAGGCTATGTTCGCCTCTTCAAGGTTCCGCGTCTTGAACTTGAGTTCCTCCTCTCTCTTTCTCAGCTCCTCCTCGGCCGCCCTGCGGTCCGTTATGTCGCGGCCTTCGGCAATCAGAAAGATGACCCTGCCACCATCGCCCGGTATAGGTTTCAAGGAGAAATCGAAATAATGGGGGCGGCCTTCCGACGAGATGTGGGTTGCCTCGAAGCGCACGAGCGCGCCGCGCGCCGCCTCCTTTACGGCATCCCGGAGGATGTTCATCAGCTTCCTGGAATGGGACCACCATGGCGTCAGCCAGAACTTGCGGCCCATTACGTCCTCTTCCCGGGCATTGGCGAAGAGAAGGGCGGCTCTGTTCACCTCCAGAACGTCACCGCGAGTCGTCAGCAGCCCCATGAAGTGAAGGGTATGGTCGAATATCGCACGAAATCTTCGCTCTTCTTCGGGAAGGGGTTGCGTTGACCTTCCGCTTCCGCTGGTATCACACATAGTCCCGGAACATACCTCCACCCCCGCACGTCGGGTCGCGCCTGGAGTCTTATTATAATATTCGAACATTGTGGGGTTTTACTTAAAGGGGGCCCGCCCGGGCGCCACGGACAGGACACCCGGTTTTCCGTCCGCGGGCATGGTGCTACTAACAAATGATACGTATTCCATAGCAAGTTATTTGCTATAGCATTCTTCCAGCTTTTTGCATAGAATTACGAATCATAACGGCAAGGAACCAGCAAGGGCGCAATGGAAGGCTCCGGGTATCAGAAGGATAGTTGTTCCTTTCGATCGGAGCACTTGAAGACAGGCAGTCCCATATCACCGGCGAGAAGAACGGTCTCGTCGGGCCGTCCGACCCGTTTGGCCCAAAGTGATGCCGGGGTATCTGGCGAGAAGGCTCCGGTAAATCAGGTCCGCCCGCAAGCAGAATAGATGACATTCGTGGTAACGAAAGTAGAATATCACATGTGTTCGAGAGGACGTGTTTCTTGAATGAAAACCCCTACCGTTCCCTCGTGGACCTGAGCCCTGACATCATCTACCGCCTGGACAGGGAGGGGCGGATACTCTTCATCTCCAACGCCGTCAGGCAACTCGGCTACGACCCGGAGGAACTCACAGGAAAGCTCTTTGAGGAGATCGTCCACCCCGACGACCGCAAGAAGGGTCCGGCCCATTTCGTGGAAAGACGCGTCGGCTCGAGAGCGACGCGGAGACTGGAAATGCGCCTCGTCAAGAAGAACAAAGGAGTCCAGGACTATTCCCTCGCGCAGGTCACCGTCGAGCTCACCGCCAGGGGGAAATGGGACGTCTCCGATCACGACATATCGACCCCGCGAAAGCGCTTCCTTTACTCCCAGGGCGTCGCCAGGGATGTCACGGAGCGCAAGCGCATGGAGGAAGAAAGGGAGAAGCTTATCCAGGAGCTCAAAGAGGCCCTGCTCAGGGTCAGGACCTTAAGCGGCCTTCTACCCATCTGCAGTTCCTGCAAGAAGATCCGCGATGACGAGGGCCGCTGGCAGCCGCTGGAAGACTATATACGGAGGCATTCCGAAGCCGAGTTCACCCACACCATCTGTCCGGAATGTGCAAGGAAGGCGTACCCAAACTACTTCAAATGAGACAGCCTCATATCCGTCGCATTTCGCGTTAACGGGATCTGCACGACAGGGAGGGAGGGAGGCACCATCAGGCAGAACGAGGAGTTGTATCGGAAGCTGATCGGAACAAGAGATGTGGGTTTTGTGGTCCTCAACAGAGAGGGTGTCGTTGTGGACGCGAACATGAAATACGCCCGCCTTGCAGGCCGCCGTGGTATTGATCACGTGGTTGGAAGGAGCATCCTTGACTGGACGGCGCAGCATGATCGGGACAGGCTTTCCCGGGAACTCGCCGGATGCCTGAAGAAAGGCTTTGCCAGAAGTGTCGAGATCGACCACACGGACGGGCAGGGTGGCGTGACGCCTGTCGAGATGAACGTCACGCGCGTCGGGTCCGGCTCCGGGAAGGACCTCGTCGCGTTCTGTCGTGATGTCCCGAAACGGGGCCGCCTGGCCGGAAGACCTCGCTGCGGGGCCGCCTGGCCGCCGGGTCTTGCGGAGGTTGCCCCCTCCGCACTGAGGAGCACCTTTCTTGCCGTCCTTGAGAATATCCCCCTCGGCATCATACTCGCCGATCGCTCCGGGGCCGGCAGGTATGTGAACCCGCAGTTCACGGGCATTACCGGCTACACCCTCGATGATGTGCCTACCGAAAGGGATTGGGCCGTCCGGGCGTACCCCGACGAGGAACTCAGAAAGAAGGTGGTAGAGGCCTGGAAGATGAACCGCTCGGCAGGAAGCGTCTATGAGGCCGGGCAGCGACCGATCGCCTGCAAGAACGGACGGAAAAAGGTCATATCACTGCGGGCGACCCGCCTCGAGGATCTCACCATCGTAGCCCTGAGCGACGCAACAGAACAGAGGCAGCTCGAAGCGCGGCTCCGCCAATCGGAGAAGATGGAGGCAATCGGCAAGCTGGCCGGGGGCATTGCCCACGACTTCAACAACATCCTCGAGGTCCTTCTCGGACACTGCGGCATTCTGAAGATGCAGGTCCCGAAGGACGGTCCGGTGCAGGAACGGGTGAGGCAGATCTCTTACACCATCGAAAAAGCGTCGAGCTTCACGAGGAGCCTGCTCACCTTCAGCAGGAAACAGGACGTCGTGCTCAAGCCTGTGGCTATCAACGCGATGGTCCGGAAAAGCGTGCGCATCATGGAGGGGCTGCTGCCGAAGAACACAAGCCTCGACATGGCGCTCGGCGGTCCGGATGTGACGGTCCTCATGGACGTATCAAAGATCGACCAGGTCCTGCTGAATCTCGTCGCCAATGCACGGGACGCCATGCCGCAAGGCGGCAGGATCACCATACGGTCAAGAACGGTCCACCTCGACGAAGACTTCCGGAGGCTGCACGGCTACGGAACCCCCGGCAGGTACGTCCTCATCTCCGTCACGGACACGGGAGAAGGCATTGACGATGAAGCAATGCACAGGATATTCGAACCCTTCTACACCAAAAAGAAGGCGGGAAAGGGAACGGGGCTCGGCCTCGCCATCGTCTACGGCATAGTGAAGCAGCACAACGGATACATCAATGCCTCCAGCAAACCGGGCCGGGGAACGACCTTTAATATATATTTGCCGGCAGCAGAGGCGCAGAAGCGGGCGTGATCGATGTTTGACGGTCCCGGCATTGCGCGGTTGGCAGCACAACGGCACCCGACGGGGCCATCCCACCACGGTCCCCCGGGTTTTTCGGTCGCCTACCATCCTTTAATATATCAATCTTAAAGGAACATGAGACTATGCTCTTGACAGGTGGTCTTTCCTCCGTGGTAGTATGTACTCATACGGTCATTCGGTCTACCCGTAAAACGTTATGAGGCTGTCACGGGGAACGCCATGAACGAGTCACAGAGCCTTCCTTCTTTTCTTCCACGGATATGTCGCGTGTCGCTCTCTGCCCATGAATCCCATCAGGCGCAGGACAAGATCCTATCAAGGAAAAAGGTATTTCATCAGGCTGAGTTGCGCGATCAGCATCGCCGTCAAAAGCACTTAGGATAGAAAGATCGGTTACCGGGATCACTGAGGCTGCAACCACACGCAGGGTCGGCGCGATGCGTCTTGCCGTTTCAGGGAGGATGAAAATGATATCCCTCAATCAAACAGTGACGTTCCTCGGAGACGTTGGAGATGTCGACGTCAACGGGCACTCCTTCATGCTTCGCCTTCGTTCGAAGGACACCATCAATGTCTCCGTGGGTCCGGAGACCGAATGCAGGGTCCTGACGAACCTTGACGGCGTGGATACCGATCGCGTGGAGGAACCCAGAGGTGGGCCGGCAAAGGACGGTCTCGAATACAAGCTGAAGAAGTACGTGCGTCAGGGAGACCGTATCTACGTCCAGGGCATTCTGCAAAAGGTTAACGAAAGGCTGCATTACACCGCCACCAAAATAACCCTGCTCCATCACAGGCCGCTTGCATTCCTCTTCGAGCAACACACCCACTGGTGGCTTTCCCAGATCAGTGTGATGGCCGACGAATGGCTCCAGGACCTCTTCGGGGACAGCCGCGACTACCGGGCAAGCGATTTCTCGAGCCTTTATCGGAGCAACCTGAACATTTACGGCGGCGGTACGAATGAGGACATACAGCTCATGGCGACGCTTTCGAGGTTCATCTACGGGCTCTCGTCCGCCTATCTCCTCCTTGGCGACCGGCGCTATCTCGAAGCGGCACGGGCCGGGGTGGATTTCCAGAGAACGGCGTTCCGGTCCCTGAGCCATGACGGCAGGACGATCCTCTGGAGCTATGGACGGAAAAAGCTGACAGACGGGACGCTGACGCTGGTGGCGTCCCGGAACCCCGGCGAGGAGAACACAATACCCATCTACGAGCAGATCTACGCACTTGCCGGTCTCAGTCAATACTTCCGCATCACCGGCGACATGGAGGTTCTCGACGATATCAAGCGAACAGTGCGGGCTTTCGACACATTTTTCCTCCGCAACGGCAAGCCCGGTTCCCCTGCGGACCGCAGAACGGGGTACTTCAGCCATATCGACCCCGTAACCATGAGCTTCGACACCGACAAGCTGGGACAGAACAAACTGCAAAAGAACTGGAATTCCATCGGCGATCACATTCCAGCCTACCTGATCAACGTACTGCTGGCGCTCGACCCCCTTCCCCGCAATGCGTGCCAGGAGATCAAGACATTCGTGGCCGATTGCACAGACATGCTCGACTCCCTTACCAGCACTATAATCGACCGTTTTCCCGACAAAGATTCGCCCTATGTGAACGAACGCTTTGATGAGAACTGGAGCCCCAATCATTCATGGGGATGGCAACAGAATCGGGCCATCGTCGGGCATAACCTCAAGATAGCCTGGAATCTCACCAGGGTCGCCAACTACTACAGGTGCCAGATGAGTAATGGTAGTTGTTGCAGAGAGGACGATGCGCAAAAAGCAATGGAATTGGCTGAAAGACTCGCCCTTTCCATGGTGGAGAAGGGGCTTGATCCGCTGCGCGGCGGCTGTTTCGACGCCGTTGAGCGCAATCCGGGCAACGGTCTGCCCGTTGAGTTCGTATGGGGCAACCACAAGGATTTCTGGCAGCAGGAGCAGGGGATCCTGGCGTACCTCGTGCTGTACGGCTACACAGAGAAATCCGAGTATCTCGATCATTACCGGGACATGAGCGCCTGGTGGAATATGTTCCAGCTTGACCGGGATAATCGCGGTGTCTTTTTCCGGGTGAGTGACAACGGAGACCCCTTCATCTCGGGCAGGGGGATGGCGGGGTCGGACATAGCCGGGTACCATTCCTTCGAGTTGAACTATCTCGCGCATATCTATATCCGTACCTACGTCAGTTGCCCGCAGACCGGCGAGGCCCACTTCTGTCTCTATTTCCGCCCTTCCGTCAAGGACAACGTGCAGTCTCTCAATGTTCTGCCCGACTTCCTCCGACCGGGCACCCTTGAGATCGTCGGCGTCAAGGTGAACGGTGTGGCGCGCGAATATGTCGCCCACAATAATTTCCAGATTCCCATCGAACCGGAGGACCTCGGAAAAGAGGTGTGTGTGGAATTCCATTCCCACCGATGCACCAAGGAGGTGCTTGATGACTCAATTCAATCTCAAAGGGAAGAAGGTTGCCGTTCTGGTGGAGAGCCAGTACATTCCTGAGGAGATCAGGGTATATCGGCAGCGTTTCGGATTGTACGACGCCGATGTCCATTTCATGTCCAATCTCTGGGGCCAGCCATCGATGGCTTTCGTCAGCGAGGTCGAAGAGCAGGGGCAAGCGCCCGAGGTGCTCGCGGTGAACATCGACTTCCGGAATGTCGTGCTCGAAGAATACGCCGCCGTCATCATCGCGGCGAACTACGTCAGCGTGCGCCTGCGCTACTTCCAGCCGCCCGTGGACCCCGCCTCCGGTCCCGCCCCCATATCTCCCGATATGGCGAGGCTTGCGCCTGCCGTGCAGTTGTTCGCCCGCGCGATGCGCAACACCTCCATCATCAAGGGCGCGCTCTGCCACGGTCTGTGGCTCCTCACGCCGGTGCCGGAACTGCTTGCCGGCCGCAGGGTCATCTGCCACGAGGTCGTTCTCTCCGATATCGCTAACGCGGGTGCACTGTACACGCCCAGTCCGTCGAACGTGGTCGTCGACAGAGACCTCGTGACGGGCAGGACATACCATGAAGCCGAGGAGTTGGTCGATCGCATAGCAGAGCTTATCAGCACGGGACAGACGGGCACGGCACCGGGCACCGGGGGACCGCCCGTCAGGGAGGCGAAGAAGGACCGCACCGTTCTTATCGTGGTTTCGGGCAAAGGATACTGGGGGGAAGAACTCATCGGGCCCATGGAGGTCCTCGACGAGGCAGGATACTCGATGGCATTCGTGACGCCCGACGGCAGGCGGCCCGTGGCCCTGCCTCCCAGCTACGACGAGAACTACATCGACCCGGCCCTCGGCCGGCCCGTCACATCACCGACGGTTGCGGTGAAGGTCCGGGAACTGGACCGCACGGGCGAGCCGCGAGGTGAATACTCGCGCATGCTTGACAACCCGACTGACTTGAGGACGATGATGCCCGAGCGTCCTTACATCTGCCACCCGGCCTTCGTGCATGTCCTCGAGGCCTACTACGCCGAGCGGACGTGTGCCTGGCTCGGTCTCGAAAGGTTCGACGCCCTCCTGCTCGTGGGCGGCAGCGGGCCCGTCGTGGACATGGTCAACAACCAGCGCGTTCACGACCTCATCCTGGGCTTCTACTATCAGGGCAAGCCGATCGCAGCGGAGTGCTATGCCATCGGGTGTTTGGCCTTCGCCCGGGAGATAACGGGCCGCGACTGCATCCTTCGGGGCAGGACCGTTACGGGACACTGTCTCGAGTATGACTACAAGGCCTTCTGGGGCTGGATCGATTACAGTTTCGGTGCGCCGCCCTATCCCCAGGAGTACCTTCTCAGGGACGCCGTCGGACCCGACGGCCTGTTTCTCGGAAATTTCGGGCGCGACACGTCGACGATCGTCGACCACCCCTTCATAACCGGCCGGTCCACCTCTGACGGCTACCCGGTGGGAAGGGCGCTGGTGGACGTCCTTGAGAGAGGCGTCCGGCGCATGGGCTGGTGAAAAGGAGGTCACCCATGGCTTCACTATCGGTCAACATAACCTATCATGTCGGCCTTGTGGGACAGATATTCCGCAACGCCCGGCTTGTCGGAAGCTGGGACAGCGGCGGCACATATTCAGACGCGTGGACGGAAGTCCCCATGGCTGAGGGAAGCTCGGAATCAGGCAGCCAGCTGTTCAGGGCCACCGTCCAGCTGGATGAGAACCAGCGAGGATGGCGGTTTCGCTGGGGGGTTCTCCTTGACACCCCCGGTGGTGCGAACAGGTGGGGAATAGCCACGGAGGTGAACGACCGAAACTCAACCTACCGCCATCGCGAGCTCACACTCGCCGGGCCGGACCAGGTCGAGGAATACCACCTGACCCACTGCAGGCGGCTGGGGGCCAACAAGTATCTCGCGCGGGGACAGAACGAACCGGGCATCTGTTTCACGGTCTGGGCTCCCAACGCGCAGGCGGTGGAGATGGTCCGCGGCAATATCACGTCCGGATACATCGCGGACGACGGGAATGGCGCGACGAGCAACTTGGGTCAATTCCCCATGGTCAAAGACGCCGCTTCCGGAACCTGGAGGATCGACCCGACCATGTCGCAGGACCTCGCAAGGTTCTCGGATTTTGACCACACCCCCTATATGTTCCGGATAACCAGAGACGATGGGGCCGTTGCTTATCGCACGGACCTCTATTCCCGCTGCCAGATCGGAAGCGGCAAGTCCGACCCCAAAGGCAGCCATTACACCGGGTCGCGCCAGGACCTCGACGGCTCCGTAAGCTGCTCCGTGGTGATCGATCCCGAACGGGTCATGGCCGACTTCAACGAACCCTTTCCCCAGGCACAATGGTTTGATGCGAATGAGTTCTGGAGGGGAGAGTTCGATCCTTTGAGACCGGTGCCCACGCGAATGGAAGACCTCGTCATATACGAGATGCATGTCGGAGGGTTGGGCGCCGGCAGGGCAGATGCCGACGGGAACCAGCTTCCAGGCACACTCGGCGACGCCATCGGCATGCTGGACTATCTCGTCGACCTGGGGGTCAACGCGGTGGAACTACTCCCCATGGCCGAGTTCGAGGGATGGGCCACATGGGGTTACGGGACGTCCCATTTCTCCACCGTTGAGTTCTCCGGCGGCGGGCGCGATCACTACAAGTACTTCGTCCGGGAGTGTCATCGCCGCGGGATAGCCGTGATCCAGGACGTCGTCTACAATCACTATATCCGCGAGGCCGAAAGGGCCGAATGGATGTACGACGCCGGCACGCCCGAGAAGAACATCTATTACTGGTACGAGGGCCGCAGCGACCATTACGCCCGGGCGGAAGGCGGATATATCGATAACATGTCCACCGGGTTCGCTCCCCGCTACTGGGAGGAGATGGTCCGGAAGCTGTTCATCAGCAGCGCCGCCGCCCTCATCCATGAATTCCATGTGGACGGTCTTCGCGTCGACCAGACGACGTCGATCCACGGCTACGCCGTCCTCCATGCCAACGGGGCGCCCGCCGACGACGCACGAATCTTCGGTCAGAAGTTCCTCCGGGAGTTGACGCGCACGCTCAAGCTCATCCGGCCAAGCGTCATGTTGATGGCCGAGGACCATTCAGAAGGAGACTTCCGCACGCGCATCACCCTGCCTCCCGACAGCGGGGGATTGGGATTCGATTCCGTCTGGTACGCCGCCTTCTATCACCACCTCGTCGGTGATGCGGACAACAGGGGCCCTTCCGACGCACGAATCCTGAAGACCGCCGGCATGGGCGACAGCGGTCCTCTGGCAATGGATTACTTCGCGGGTGCGCTGGCCTACGCCGGGAATCACTCGGTCGTATACCATGAATCGCATGACGAGGCGGGCAACAGCGCCGGCACCCATCGCACGATCGTGGCTGCCGTCAACCGGGCCGCCCTGGTGGGGGAGACACGGAGGTACGCGGAGGCGAGGAGCAGGCTCGTCGCGGGGCTGTCCCTCCTGTCGCCGGGGACTCCCATGTTCTTCATGGGCGAGGAAGCGGCCTTTCAGAATGATTACTCCTACGACGGCTTTCTGAACCAAAGGCAGGACTTTGCCGCCGAACGCAACGGGAACGGGCGGAACATGTTCCGCTTCTACCAGGACCTGATCAAGAACTGCCGGAGGAGCGTGGCGGCGCGGTCTCCCAACATTGATATTCTCCACGTGCACAACGACAACCGGGTCATCGTCTTCCATCGGTTCCACGGCACCGAACACCTGCTGGTGTTCGCGAGCTTCAACAACACGCCGTTCTCCAACGGATACCGGGTGGGCGCGGATAGGCTGCCGGACGGCAGATGGCGGGAGATCTTCAACAGCGACTCTGCCTATTACGGCGGGAACAACGTCGGGAACGGGACTAGGGATATTTACGCCGAGCGGGGAGACATCAACGTGGTCATACCGGCAAACGGTTTCGTGGTCCTCAGGAATTCCTGACAGCGGTGAGGACGGGAGCCTTTCGGGTGGGTGACAGGAGAGTTCTCGAACGCAAATGAGGTGATCGATGGAAGCAGAGTTCCCCGGGAAGGATGCGCGAACGGAATCCGTTCTCGGCTCCAATGTGAGCGACCGGCCGACGAAGGACGACAGCTTTGGCTTCAAACCCTACGTCGCCGCTATAAGGGATTTCCTGACCAACGACAGCACCAGGGGACCCCTGACCCTGTCCGTTGAGGGAGATTGGGGTACGGGGAGATCCATTACGGATTGATAGTTTTCCTTTCCTGTGTTATTCCTATCACATGCCGAAAATCACGGAACGCCCCCGCCCAAAGGGGGCGGACGCCGAGCGGGTGAGACTTGATGAGGCCCGGGAGGGGAAGGCCCCGTGGAAGAAGTGGGGGCCCTACCTCAGCGAGCGCCAGTGGGGGACCGTCCGGGAAGACTACAGTGATTCCGGGGACGCATGGAACTACTTCACCCATGACCAGGCCCGCTCCCGCGCGTACCGCTGGGGAGAGGACGGTCTCGGCGGCATCTGCGACGACAGGCAGGCCCTCTGTTTCGCCCTCGCCCTGTGGAACGGGAAGGACCCCATCCTGAAGGAGCGCCTCTTCGGCCTCACCAACACAGAGGGCAACCACGGAGAGGACGTCAAGGAATACTATTTCTACCTTGACAGCACCCCGACGCACTCGTACATGAAATTCCTCTACAAGTACCCGCAGGCGGCCTACCCTTACTCTGACCTCGTGGAGACGAATGCCAGGCGTTCCCGGGAAGAGATGGAGTACGAGCTTATCGACACGGGGGTCTTCGACGGCGACCGTTACTTCGATGTCTTCGTCGAATATGCCAAGACCTCCCCCGAGGACATCCTCGTCAGGATAACCGTCTGCAACCGGGGGCCGGACGCGGCCTCCATCGACGTCCTTCCCACTTTGTGGTTCCGCAACACCTGGTCATGGCCGGAGGGTAGTCCAAGACCTTCCCTTGAGCGCGTCGAGGGGAAAAAGCACCGGGCGGTCCTCGCCCGCCACGCCGACACGCACGTCCGGGAAACCCCGGAGGATTACATCCTGCGCTGCGACGGCGACCCGGAGCTCCTCTTCACGGAGAATGAAACGAACAACACGCGCCTGTTCGGCACGCCCAACGACGGACCTTTCGTCAAGGACGGCATCAACGACTGCGTGGTCGGGGGCAGGCGGGAGACGGTGAATCCTGGAGGCACGGGGACGAAGGCATCCGCGCGCTACCGTCTTCACATCGGCACAGGTCAAAGCACCGTTGTCAAGCTGAGGCTTTCCGCTTCGTCCACGGCAGTCACCGGTGATGCCTTCGGCACCGCCTTCGACAGGGTCTTCACGGCGCGCCTTCGCGAAGCGGACCTGTTCTACCGGTCCGTCATCCCCTCCGGCGCCGGCGACGACGCGGCCAACGTCATGCGCCAGGCCCTTGCCGGCATGATGTGGGGCAAACAGTACTACTTCTTCGACGTCAACCTCTGGCTCAAGGAACACAACGCGCATCCCCTCGCCGGTCAGGACCGCCCCTTCAGGAACAGGGAATGGTTCCACATGCTGGGAGAGCACATCATCTCCATGCCCGACACGTGGGAATACCCCTGGTACGCTGCCTGGGACCTGGCGTTCCATTCCATTCCCCTCGCCCTGGTGGACACCGACTTCGCCCGGGAACAACTCGGCCTCATGCTCGATCCGGGCTATCTCCATCCCGGCGGCCAGATCCCGGCCTACGAGTGGAACTTCAGCGACGTGAACCCGCCCGTCCACGCCTGGGCAACGCTCTTTCTCTATCGCACCGAGCAGGCGCTTCACGGGAAAGGCGACATCGATTTTCTGAAGCGTTCCTTTGCGAGGCTCATGCTCAACTTCACCTGGTGGGTCAACCGCAAGGACCGCTTCGGCAGGAACGTCTTCGAAGGCGGTTTCCTGGGACTCGACAACATCGGCGTCTTCGACAGGAGCGCCCCCCTTAACGGCGGGGGACATCTGGAGCAGGCCGACAGCACGGGTTGGATGGCCTTCTTCTGCCAGAACATGGTCGAAATGAGCATGGAGCTCACCCTCTTCGATCCCGCTTACGAAGACCTCCTCTACAAGTTCCTCGAACATTTCCTGTGGATCGCCTCGGGGATCAACCGCGCAGGCGACGACGGCATGTGGGACGAGGAAGATGGTTTCTACTACGACCTCATGAGGCTGCCCGACGGAAGCTCCCGAAGGCTGAAGGTTCGCTCCATGGTCGGGCTCATTCCGCTGTGCGCCGCGACGGTCATCGAGGCGGCCCACAGGGACCGGATACCCCACGTGAGCGGCAGGCTGACGCGGCACCTCGACCGCCTGCCCGAGCTCCGGGAGGTCATCCACCCCACCGGTCCGGGCCGAAGGGGCGTCCTCGACCGCGGCATCCTCGCCCTCGTGAACGAAGAGAGGCTCAGGCGCATTCTCACCCGGATGCTTGACGAGGAAGAGTTCCTGGGGCCCTATGGACTCAGGGCCCTTTCACGGCGCCACCTCGAGCACCCTTATGTCCTCTATGTCGACGGGGAAGAACACCGCGTCCGGTACACGCCGGCCGAGTCGGACAGCGGAATGTTCGGCGGCAACTCCAATTGGCGCGGCCCCGTCTGGATGCCCGTCAACATCCTCATCATCCGGGCCCTCCTCCAGTATTACCGGTACTACGGCGACGGCTTCACCATCGAATGCCCCACGGGGTCCGGCAGGATGATGAACCTCTTCGAGGTGAGCCGCGAGATCTCCGACCGCCTCACCCGCATATTCCTCTGTGACGGCAACGGCAGGAGGCCCGTTTACGGAGGGACGGAGAAGTTCCAGACCGACCCGCACTGGCGGGACAACATCCTATTCTACGAGTACTTCCACGGCGACAACGGCGCGGGCCTCGGGGCGAGCCACCAGACGGGATGGACCGGGGTCGTGGCAAAACTCATCCAGCTTTTCAATTCCGTCGACGCCCGGGCCATGCTCGAATCCGACAGCGCGACGGTGTTCGTGAGGCAGCCGTGAAAGGACGGGAGAACACCCGGCGCGTGGCACTCAATCCGCTCATATACGAGATCAACACCTGGGTCTGGCTGGGCGAGCTTGGCAGCAGGACCGGGCGCCCCCTGACCCTCGCCTCCGTCCCGGACGAAGAGTGGGAGAAGATCGCGGCCCTCGGCTTCGATGCCGTCTGGCTCATGGGGGTTTGGGAGCGAAGTCCCGAAGGGCGGCGGATCTCCATGGAGAACGGCGGCCTTCTCACCGATTTCCGGCAGGCCCTGCCTGATTTTGTCGACGAGGACAACGTCGGCTCCCCTTACTGCGTCCGGCGCTACGTCGTCGATGCCCGCCTGGGAGGCCCCGAAGGGCTGGCCCGCGCAAGGGAGAAGCTCTCACGCCTCGGCCTTACGCTCATCCTCGACTTTGTTCCCAACCACGTGGCACCCGATCACCCCTGGGTCATCGATCACCCCGGCTTCTTCATCGCGGGAGACAGGGAAGACCTCACGGCCAACCCCGCGTCATTCGTCGACGTGAAGGGAAGGGTCTTCGCCCGCGGCCGCGATCCTTTCTTTCCGGCCTGGCCCGACGTCGTCCAGCTCAACGCCTTCGACGCCCGGCTGCGCCACGCCTCGGCTGCGACCGTCTCCGACATCGCCGGCCAGTGCGACGGGGTGCGCTGCGACATGGCCATGCTCCTCGTCAATTCCGTTTTCACGAAGACCTGGGGAGGCCGCGCCGGACCCGTCCCCGACAGGGAATACTGGGCCGAGATCATCCCCGCCGTCAGGAAGGAACACCCCCGGTTCCTCTTTATCGCCGAGGCCTACTGGGACATGGAGTGGGAGCTGCAACAACAGGGATTCGACCTGTGCTACGACAAGCGCCTCTATGATCGCCTCAGGCACGATGCCGCGGAAGGCGTCAGCCTTCACCTGTGCGCTGACCTTACCTACCAGGAAAAGCTCGTCAGGTTCATAGAGAACCACGACGAACCCCGCGCGGCGGCCGAGTTCGACCCGCGCAAGCACCGGGCCGCGGCCCTGACCGTCCTGACGCTGCCGGGCGCGAGGCTCATCCACGAAGGCCAGCTCGAGGGCAGGCGGGTGCGTGTACCCGTCTTTCTGGCGCGGCGACCCGACGAGGAACCGGATCTTGAGGTTAGGACATTCTACGAACAGCTGCTCGGAGCGCTCCGGACGGGAGAGTTCGCGCGGGGAGACTGGCGCCCGTGCGAATTGAGGGGCTGGCCGGACAACCAGAGCTGCAAAAACCTGGTATCGTGGCGCTGGCAGAGCGGCCGGTCCCGGTACCTTGTCGTGGTGAACCTCTCGGAGACGCCCTCGCAGGGTTTCGTCAGCGTCCCTCAGGAGGATGCCGCCGGCAGGACGTGGACCCTAACGGACCTGTTCACCTCGGAGGTCTACGAGCGCGAGCTCGGCGGCGAAGGTCTCTACGTGGAACTCGCACCCTGGGGATACCACTTCCTGAAATACCGGTAAGGCCGGGCGGCATAGACATCTTCATATCCGGACGGTCCTTCGACTTCCGGCTCAAACGAAAGGCGTGACGGGGCGCATTACAGGTAGTCCTTCCTGGGGGAACTGAAGAAATCAAGCACCTGCCCGACGCCCCCGATGGTCATCCTGTACCTGCCCGAGACCACGTACCCGCTCTGCTCGTTGGGATGCCTGCACGACGGAGGATCGTCCTCCTTCTTGTAGAGCATCTTCGTCACCATCGATTCCTCGCCATACGCGAGCAGAACGAAATCGACCCCCGGCACTGACCCGCCGGACGCCGCAAAGATCGGTACCCGTAAGAGTGCGAGAGTTATAATACTTCGCTGTTCCGGTGTATTTAAGAGTGAAAACATTGTATACTTACACTCGGTAAGTTGATGAAAGCATTCTGGAGGTCCCAATGAAACTTGCCTCAGGCTGGTCGACCAATTCCGACCCGGGGATGGCTGCCGAAGAAGCTTTTGGCAGAATGTCCGCGAAGCTTGGCGACACCCCTCATTTTATCCTTCTTCACAGTTCCTGCGCCTACGACAACGCTATCGTATTGCAACGTCTCCGTTCACTTGCTCCGGCCGTGTCCCTGCAGGGAGGGACAACATGCCTCGGCGTCGTCACCGAGGAAGGGTTCCATACAGAGGATGGGTTCGGACTCGGCCTTCTTGGCGTCTACGATCCCGAAGGCAGCTATGGCGCGGGAATCGCGAGACAGGGGGATGACCCCGCGAAAGCCGCCGTGTCGGCCCTGTCCCGGGCCCTCGAACTGGCGGGCAGACCGGGGGAGATGCCGGTCGCCGTCGTCATAACAAGCTGCCCCGGAAATGAGGAGACGACGATACGTGCCATCGAGTCCTACCTCGGAGCGGACATTCCCATCCTGGGAGGGACCTCGGCGGACAACGACATGACCGGTCAGTGGCAGCAATTCGCCGACGACTCCATGGCTCCCGACGGTGTGTCCGTGGCCGTCCTCTTTCCCTCTGGGAGTGTAAGCCATGCCTTTCACAGCGGTTACGAACCTACCGAACACAGAGGACGGGCAACCCGTGTCTCCGGCCGCATTCTCCACGAGATAGACGGCCGGCCGGCCGCAGTGGTCTATAACGAATGGACGGACGGTCTGATCGCGGACACCCTGCCCGGGGGAGGCAGCCTCGTGCCCACGACCAGCTTCACGCCCCTCGGCCAGCCTGTCGGGCAGGTAGGAGGGGTCACCTATCACAAGCTTTCTTATCCCACCGCTTCGCTCCCCGACCAGGGGCTGGAGCTCTTCGCGGAGATACAGCACGGCTCCGAGGTCGTGCTGATGAGGGGCACCACGGCGAGTCTTGCCAGCAGGGCCGGAAGGGTCGCGAAGGCGGCGATCCACAATGCCCCCTTTTCCGACAGCGAGACGGAAGGAGCGCTGATGCTCTTCTGCGCAGGGTGTATGCTCGTTGTCCGGGACCGAATGGACCAGATCGTCTCGGACCTGAAGGGTGTCCTGCCGAACAAGCCGTTTCTCTGTTCCTTCACGCTGGGAGAGCAGGGGTGTTTCATCGGCGGCGAGAACCGCCACGGCAACCTGATGATCGCCACCCTCTTCCTGGGCTCCGCCAGGGAAGGATGACCTGTGAGCACATCGGAAGAACTGCGGGAAGCCCTGCTTGACCTCGAGGAAGTCCGGAAGAAGGAAGTGCTTCACCGTCAAATGGCCGAGGCGCTCCTTGACGGGCTCCGTGTCCTCGTCACCAGCAAGGATCCGCACACGCTGTTCATGCAGCTCTTCGATGCCATGAAGGAACCACTGGATTTTGCTTCAGCCTTTGTCATCCTTCAGAACCACGACGGGGCCCTCGTGACGCTCACAACCTCCAATTCCGTCTTCGCCCACACGGTCTGGCGGCCGGGAGCCATGCTCCGAAGGGTCCTCGCGGGCCAGCCCGTCGCCGTCTTCGACACACTACTCGTTGACGAATGGAACACACAGCCCGAAGAGGCGCTGGAAGCCGCCCGCTCGGCCCTCCATTTTTCCATCCGGACGACGGATAGCAACGCCATCATGGTCTGCACTCATCCGGACCGGGCACATTTCTCCAGGAACCATGTGACTCTGGCACGGCGTTTCTCCGTGCTGGCAACCCAGGCACTGCAGAAGCTTGAATCCGATGAAAAGCTCGCGGACCTCGAGAAGCAATTGGAGACCCAGGCGAGCATGGCCGAGCTGAACCGGCGCCTTGCGGAAAGCGAGCAGAAGCTTTCGCGGGCGAAGAAGATGGAGGCCGTAGGGCTTCTCGCGGGAGGAGTGGCACACGACCTGAATAACATCCTGACGGGTATCGTGAGTTATCCCGACCTCCTGCTCATGGACGAGGACATGCGGCCTGAATACAGGGAGGCGCTCGAGACGATAAGGGATGCCGGGCTTCGTGCGGCCGCAGTTGTCGACGACCTCCTGACGGTGGCAAAAGGCGCAGCGAGCCCGAGGGAACCCCTGAACCTCAACTCCATTGTCGACGCCTACCTCTCATCGCCGGAACACCAGGGACTTCTTGAGGCCCACGACGGAGTCACTGTAGACAGGGCACCCGGGGGCGACCTTCTCAATGTCATGGGTTCGCCTATCCACATAACGAAGTCCCTGATGAACCTGACCTACAATGCCGTGGAGGCTTTTCAGGGAACAGGGGGCGGGCAGGTCCTGATTAGAACGGAGAACAGGTACGTCGACAGGCCCCTCAAGGGTTACACGGAGGTGCGGCCGGGCGAGTACACCGTCCTTTCCGTGCACGACAACGGCATCGGCATCCCGCCGGAAGACCTGGAGCGCATCTTCGAACCCTTCTACACCAGGAAGAAGATGGGCAGAAGCGGCACCGGGCTTGGCCTGACCATCGTCTGGAACGTGATGGAGGATCACGGGGGTTACGTGGACGTGACGACGGACGAGCACGGGACGGAATTCACCCTTTACTTTCCTGCTATCCGTGAAGCCCTGCCCGATACGTCTTCTTTCCCGCGATTTGACGATTATAAGGGAAACGGCGAGACTGTCCTCGTCGTCGACGATCTCGAAGATCAGAGGAAGACCGCCTGTGCAATACTGAAAAAGCTCGGTTACACGGCCCATTCCGTGGAAAGCGGTGAGAAGGCCCTGGAGTACCTGAAGGACCGCCCCGTCGACATCCTCCTTTTGGACATGATCATGGACCCGGGCATGAACGGCATGGAAACCTACAGGAGGGTCAGCGAGATCCATCCCGGGCAGAAGGCCATCATAGCAAGCGGCTACTCCATGAGCGAGGACGTCGTCGCGGCCCAGCACATGGGGGCTGGGGTCTTCATCAAGAAACCATACACCATCGCGAAGCTGGGCCAGGCCCTCAAGGAAGAGCTGACGAAGTAGACGGCGGACCCCGGGGCTCCCGGAGATGCCCTCAGCATGACGATGCCCCGGGAGGAAGCATATGACCCCGGCCACTCCGGTCCAAACCGTTCGTTTTCCATCGGGTCTCCCCCGTTGGGGCCCCACGGGGCAGCTCATTTTTTTCTGAACTGGTGCGCGTAGAGTTTCCCGGCACACTCGGGGCAGATGCCGTGGGAGAACTTCGCTTCCGACCGATCCCTTATGTATGCCTCCAGCTGCTCCCAGGTACCGTCATCGTTCCGTATCCTCTTGCATGAGGCGCAGATGGGGAGCAGCCCGCTCAGCGCCTTCACCTGAGAAAGGGCGGCCTGAAGCTCCTCGATAAGCCTTTCACGCTCCTGTTCCGCGATCTTGCGGTCCGATATGTCCGTCAGCAGGTTGAGTGTTGCCGGTCTGCCTTTCCACAGGATTGTGGTCGCGGACAGGAAGACCCAGATGAACGCGCCTTCCGGGCCGATGAGCCTGAAATCGTAGGCGTCGGGGACGCTTTCGCCGGCGATCCGTTTCCTGTACTTCCCCATGACCATGTATTTGTCGTCGGGCCAGATGAGATCGACGAAGGGTCTTCCTTCCAGGGCCCCCGCCGGTACGTCCGCCAGTTCGTACGCCCTGGGATTGGCAAAGACGAGGACCTCGTCCTGCACGATGATGACCGCCTCGTTCGCCTTTTCTATGAGTATGCGGTACTTCTCCTCGCTCTCCCTGAGCGCCGCCTCGACCTGCTCCCTCTCCTGTATCTCGGCCGTTAACGCCGCGTTGGCGAAGTTGAGCCCCTCCGTCCTTTCCTCCACCAGGACCTCCAGGTTATCCCGGTAGCGATGCAGTTCCCTTTCAGCCCTGTTCTTCTTAACTATTACGACCGACAGAAAGGCTATGACGGTGAGGCAAAAAAGGACGATACCGGTGGCAGCGTGAACGGCATCTGTGTGCCTCGCATAGAACGAGACCGGTTTGTTGAGCACGATGCTGCCCGTCGGCAGCAGGCTCTCCGCGATCGCGAACTGCTTGAGCTGCCTGAAATCGAATGTGTAATGATTGGGACTCTTCCTGACCACCGGGATGTCCTTTTCGCCGTTAAGTATCCTCCGGGCGATCTCGCCGGCCGTCTTCCCCTGGTAGAAACCGTTGGTCAACATTCCGCCCACGATGCCGTGGCCCACGTAGAACTCCCACATGCTGTATAACGGAATTCCCGCCTTCCCGATCTCAGGCGTGCTCTTCTCTATCGGTACCATCTCTCCCGCCAACGACCCGAACCTCCCCGTGAGGAGGATGATGTACTCATCCTTCCGGAGGCCTTTCAAGCGCTGAATGAAGGGTTCAAGTTCTGGGTCCTCGACTATCTCGAAGTCGAATACACCCATGAACGCCGGTATTGTGGCTTCCAGCAGGTGCCTGTTGGAGACTCCCGTCACGTTGGAGTTGACGGGGGCTATCACTTTGCGGGCCTTCGGATGCAACGCGTGGGCTACTTTCAAGGTGTCCTTGATATCTATCTCTTCGATAACACCCGTATAATTACGTTTCCCCGTCAACCTCGCGTCGGAGAAATTGTTGATCCCGCAGAATACGACGGGCGTAGAGGGGAAGAGGTCTTCCCCTAGGTCAAGCATGAGGTCGAGGGCCGGGTCGTCGGAGACGATGATCACGTCGTACCGCTGGCCCCTGAACTTGATGCGGAAAGACGCCCGCAGGCTCTCCAGATATTCTGGCGTGAAGATCCTGCGGGCGTCCATGTACTCGATTCTCAGATCATCGTCCTTTCCGAGGACCGACCTCACCCCGGAGACGATGTCGTCGGACCACTTGAACCCGTGGTGATAGGAATTGAGAAGCAGGATCTTCGCGCCCTGCCGGGCATCGGAGGCGTGAGGAAGACACAGCGCCAGTACGATGACCAGCGCACACACGCACCGGATTGAATATTTAATACCGCGCCGGTCCATCATCTCATCGTCTCGTTCCCGCACCACCCCGCCGCAACGGCCTTCTCAATACATTCTATCGTATCTGCCGTAAAAGGCAAATCGGGAGGAGCACCCCCTGAGCAAGTAGCCCGTCATCGCCCGGGCGATGCAGGCGAAATACTTGAACTGCTCCCCTAGAAATCGGTTTCTGTGCTATGAGTAGTAGAAAGGTGGTTCCCATGGTCGAATGGATGCGAGAATATCAGACCCTTCTGTGGTGGATGGCCGCGGTGTCAATGGTCATCCTTGCCGTGTCGCTCGTACTTGTTCCCTTCTTATTGATCCGGATCCCCTCCGACTACTTCGCCCCCGGGAATGATCGGGACCGCCCGCGCTCGGGACGGCACTCGGCCTTGAAAATCGCCGTCAGGATCGGCAGAAACCTGCTCGGATGCGCCCTTCTTCTTGCCGGACTTTTGATGCTGGTATTGCCGGGCCAAGGTTTGTTGACGATCCTTGTCGCCGCAATGCTTCTGGACTGCCCGGGCAAAAGGCGCATCGAGGGATGGATAGTCTCCCGCGGGCCCGTATTACACGCCATCAACTGGATCAGACGCCGAGCGGGGCGGCCGCCCCTTTTACCCGCCGTCGGAGAATGAGGCGGGAACCCGGACAGGGAGCGGGGATGAGTGCGATCCTTGAAGGTCCGGGCGCTTTGGCTCTTGACAGAGGCGGTGTTTGTCTACTATATAATATGATTGCAACAACCTTAAATGAGGAGTGGGATTATGGAAGACGAGATCGCAAAAGTCAATCTTAAAGAATTCGAGAAGAAGTCCGATGGTTCTTGGGTCTGTGTCCAAAACTCGGATATATCCATGAAGACCGGAAGGATAATCAGGGTAGCACCGGGCACCGTCTTCAGAAAAGGCGCCATGTTCGTGGGAATCGACATGGCAGACCAACTCGACAAGTTCAGCAGCGCTAACTAGAGGACAAGTGCCGCTTCAAACCCCGGTGTGCCGCAGACTCGGAGGGTCTTGAGGCAGGAATTCTTCTTCAAGACCCCTATCAAGGCCCTGTTCGCCGCCGCACAGTAGGCAGGGAGACGATGTTTTGCGTCCATGATGCAGTATTCGTCGATCTCGTACCCGTCAGGGCGGCGATCTGTCCTATATTCCATGAACCGGGCGGCCACGCCCTGCTCGATGCCTGATCCCTGAAGGCCTCCGAAAGTCGCAAGGAAACCGCCACATACGAACCAGATCTCCTGGGCGGCTTCGAGGTGGGATCCCTCTTCTCCGATGTCGTCGGCACACCCTTCGACAGGGAGAGTAGTGAATTCGCGATTGTAGCCAGAAAGTCTCCTGGAGCGCGAGTCGACCGGGTATCCCGGTCAGCTTGATCGCCCCGCCGCCCTGCCAGACGAGCTCGAAAGGAGCGCGTGGAGGGTAGAATCCTGTTGATATGTACCAGGTTATCAGATTACCATTGTAGTCGTATTCACCACAGGAGCCGCGAAGAGATGATGCGTCAAAGCATAATGGTTGTCATACCGCCTGGAATGTCAGATGACGATGAGGGCTACGGCGAGGTGGTCGATTATGTCGCCGCCTGCGCGGGTTTCGACTGCATACGGGACGACCCGGACGGTGAGGACAGCGTATCCTGCGATGCCTACTTCAGGGACGATAAGGGCAACATATGGCATGGGCAATTGCACAGCCCTCCCTACCCCGACGGAAGCCGGAAATACATAGTTGATCTGGAAAAGAAAGCCGGGCAGTAAGCCGAGGAGGATCTTCTCCAGACAGACCGGCCCCTCAATCCGCCATTGCTTATGGTAGGTCACGTGATCGCCGGCCCCGGGAAGGTGGTGGAACGTGACCTCCACAACCTGAGGTTCCTTGAGACGAACCTGTTCCATCCGTGCGATCTTCAGATCCGGCCTGTCGATTGCGTCGACCAGAATAAGGTCCTCGAAGTGCTCCCGCGTACCCCAGGGCGTGATAAGGGCCAACCCGCCCGGCCGCAAATGGGCGGCAACGCACCCCATGGCGACCCGGAGGTTGTCCGCCGTTCTTACAAACCCGATGGACCCGTACATACAGATCACTGCATCAAGAGCGGTGTCCAGCTGGGTTTGGGCATCCGAACAAGAGCTTGTCAGGGTAGGCGTCTTCTCCATCATGCAGATTGCCACTATTGAAGCAGAATAGATATCAGGTAGTTCACCTTCCTCCACCTGTCCCCTGAATACACGCAATAAATAGGCCCCCCTGGGTGGGGGGCCTTTAAGTGCAGGATGAAGTTCTTTAGGCCTTAGAGTTTGCGGACGTTTTCTGCTGCGGGGCCTTTTTGGCCCTGGACGACTTCAAAGCTCACCCGGTCGCCCTCGGACAGCGATTTGTAACCTTCTCCCTGGATCGCGGAATGGTGGACGAACACGTCCTTGCCCCCGTCCTGCTCGATAAAACCGAATCCCTTTGAATCATTGAACCACTTTACTCTTCCTTCTGGCATCTTTTCTCCTTAAGAGATACTCTCTTTTGCGAAAATACGACGGATTGGACCATCAAGTTCTTTTTGGCTGTTTCTCCTGTCTCTTCGCTTCTTTTTGCTGCTGTTTCCGGACGTTTTGCTTCTGACCCTTTTCCTTGTCTTTCTTGCCCTTGTCTCCCATCCTTACCCCCTTCATCCTTCACAGACATCTTCGGCGCTATCCGTTCTCTTTTCCTCCCTTATTTGATTCTATCAGAACAAAAGGCTTATGGCCACAAGCACTTTCATCGATCTCTCATTTCACCCTCAGGTCAGCGCGGCCAGGGGATACCTTAACGGATCGATTCCCGAAAAGGGAAGCCTCCATTCATCCTGTTTTCGCCCTGTCCTTATACGGCACGGCCAGTGTCACCTCCGTGCCTTTTCCCTGTCTGCTCTCTATTCGTATCGTTGCCTTGTGCGCCTCAATGATCTTCCTGGCGATGCTCATCCCGAGGCCGTTTCCGCCTTTCTTCGTCGTAAAGAAAGGGGTGAAGAGTTCTTCAAGGGTCTCTTTGTCCATACCGGACCCATGGTCTTTGACACGGATGACCAGATGGGTCTTCCTGCACGCTACGGTAAGGATGACCTTCTGGCCGGTATCGGAGGCCTCAATGGCATTATTGACGAGACCAACAAGCGCGCGCTGTATCTGCTCGCCGTCCACGATGACGGGTGTCGGATCGACGGGAAGATCGACAGACAGGGAAACGTCCTTTTCCTCCGCCTTTTTCGCGCACAGTACATGTACCCGGCCGACGATGACCCGGGCGTCCTCTTCCTTCAGTTCCAGCCGGACCGGCCTGGCAAAATCGAGCACGTCGTCGACGATCCTTTCCATGCTTCGAGCGGAATCAACGATCACCTGAACAGAGGCATCGAAGTCTCCCTTGCCCTTCTGGATGCGCAACCCGTACCCAAGAATAAGATGAAGCTGGTTCCTCAGATCATGCACGATCGTTGTGGCCGCCATTCCAACCCCGGTGAGGTACCTTTCTCTTTCCGCCTGTTCTCTCTTCCTCCGCTCGCGATCAACGAGGAAGCCGGCCGTCATGGCAAAGATCCCCGAAAAAACGACGTGAAGCGCCCTGTCTGCCATTTCTATGGGAGAAGCCGTCCATTCACCGGAAAAGAAAGGGAGATACAGCACGGAAACAAGGGCATACACCGCAAGGGCGCCCTTCATACCGAAGCGCAAAGCCCCGAGGAGCAACGGCACATAGTAAAGCTCCTCAAGCACAACGAGCGGTGAATACCTCGCAAGCACGAGGAAGTGCAGCACCGTGACAAGAGCGGTGGCGGCAATGATGAATATCCAGTACCTTTGATCTCCCGCTTTCATCAACACATCCGGGTGCCGGCATATTTGCAGCCACACATACCCCGTGCTGCATTCTTCTAACAACCGGCTCCCGTCTATTGTACCACTTCCAGGAGCAGTTTCTCAATCTGAGAGGGCCGCGTGCACTATGGGTACCATAAGTCCGTGCCCTCCGGGAAGCCTGACATTTGCACTGTGTCTCTGTACGAATTTTGCTATAGTAGCATATGCATGGGAAATCATCACCCCAGCGGCAACCGTCCCGCATAGGAGCACGGATATCCCCCTCGCCGAGCAGGTGGTGCGCGAATGCTCTTGTCGCCCCATGGCTCCGGTTAAACCCTGGAGAGTGAGATGACAAGCTCCATTATCTGGCACCGGCTTGATCTTCCCGGCCACGAGATCGGAAGGCTCGTGCTTCGGGGCAATCACCGTGAGCTATCCGGGACGGCCGTTTTTACCTATGAGCGGAACCCCTGCAAGCTGGACTATCTTGTTCTCTGTGACACCGCTTGGCGGACCCGGTCAGCCCGGGTGACCGGGGTGGTCGGAAACCGTAAGATCGATCTTCGCGTGTCCGTTGACGAGGAGCAGCGATGGCGTTTGAACGGCGATGACTGCCCTGCGGTCAGCGGTTGCGTCGATATCGATCTGGGTTTCAGTCCCTCCACGAACCTGCTCCCGATTCGGCGCCTTTCTCTCAAGGTCGGGGAGGCAGCGGAGGTCAAAGCGGCGTGGCTCCCCTTCCCATCACTAGCATTCGAGGTCCTCTCACAGGTATATAGGCGCGTCGGGGAGAGGACCTATCGATACGAGTCGGGTCGCGGCACCTTCGTTCGCATGCTGGAGGTGAATGAAGCAGGCTTTGTCACAAAATATCCGGGTCTGTGGCAGGCAAAATAAGCCGCATTACCGGCGACAATCGCCCGTTTCCTGTATCATCTCTGTAACGGCTCCAGTCGAGGGAATAGGGTACTGATTTGTTGACAAACACCTTGCCGATGATAGACTTTCGTTGTACAGACACCCGGTCGATCCAGAAAGCATCAGACGTTACCAAGGGGAATGTCATGAACGGATCATCAAGCCCTTCCATGCTCCCTATCCCAACGGATACCCGCATCTGTTTTCATCCACCAATTCGCAGAGCCACGAGCAAAGTCCTTATCAACGGAAGAGGTATTTCTTCAGGCTGAGTTGCACGATCAGCATCACCGTCAGAAGCAGTTAGCGAGGTGCTTGACGAACCGCTAAGGAATCCTGGGCCTGTCCTTCGCGCCTCCAGAACTGACGCAAGGCATGCGTCGCTCCGGCAGTTCGGCTGTCAGTCTTGGTCATGGAGGCGTGGCAAGACCAAGGACCTGTGGAGTGGGGAGGATTCAGGTTCCCCTGAGCATCAGACGCTGGGGCTGGATCGTTGACTCTGAGTGTCAAGCGCCACGGTTATTCCCCACTCCGAGAGCCGCGGTAATTCCCCACTTTTCCCGCAGGGGGCGGTTAGCTACTGTCGTGTTTTAGGACCCAGTTTCTTCCTGTAGGATTCTCCTCCGTCA
>Ga0334887_1000405_pt1 | contig 71309 bp, 58 predicted proteins | sample GraSluR1_MG_10_FD_207217 | JGI IMG/M metagenome (GOLD analysis project Ga0334887, IMG submission 207217) | Sludge microbial communities from methane-producing bioreactor in Wageningen University, Netherlands - Granular Sludge_18_07-R1 | ecosystem: Engineered > Bioreactor > Anaerobic >...
TGAGACAAGACAGCCTCTAACTTTTCTTCTACACTCTTTGGACTTCTTTTGGACATACGAAAACCCCTCATAGTTTCTAGTGAAATGTTTTTGTTATTTCACTGTCCACTATAAGGGGAGTATATCACTTTGAGGGAAATCTCTCTGGTTTTTTATCGTAGAAAAAAACATTTGTTTTTCAATAAAATGTAATATTTTTTTTAACCTAGTAAAATTTTTGACACTGAAAACGCTTGACAACCCTTGACATATCAATAATCTGTGATAAGATAAATTTGTTTGATTCTTGAAATTTGTTTTCATGAAATTAACTCGTATTTTCAGTCTAAAAAGCTGATTAAAAATAATATAAAAAGAACTGGTTACCCCAGTTTTTCGTCGTTTTTAAATAAGGTAGGAAGGGTAAAGAAAACATGTCTAAGAGAAAAAGAAGAAAAAGAAATTATGCAATTTATGAAGGGATTCGCTGTGCTGTGACCCTTACATTTATCAGTGGCTATGTTAATGCCTTTACCTATGTCACTCAAAGAGAGCGTTTTGCAGGTGTTCAAACAGGGAATCTTCTTTGTTTTGGGATTAATCTGGCTAAAGGAGATTGGAGCCGTTCATTTGATTTCCTTCTTCCTATTATTGTCTTCATGTTAGGTCAATCTTTTACTTATTTAACACATGTTTGGTCTAATAAGCACAATTATCACTGGTATCGCATTGCCAGTCGCGTACTTTTGGGAGTAGCTACAGTTGCAGTAATTATTACACCATTTGTGCCTGATTATTACACCATTATTTGTTTAGCTTTCTTTGCATCTGTTCAGGTGGATACTTTTAAAACATTGCGTGGGGCTAACTATGCCAGTGTTATGATGACAGGTAATGTTAAAAACGCAGCCTATCTTTTAACTAAGGGATATGTTGAGAAAAATAGAGAACTCCAGTCAATCGGCCGCAATACTTTCCTTGTTCTCATTTCCTTTGTTCTAGGTGTCTTCTGTTCAACAACTCTTTCACTCCACTTTGGTGAATGGGCACTAGCAGGCATGTTAATTCCTCTTGTATACCTCAAAGCACTTTTGAGAGAGGACTATGATTTTGACCAAGCTTAATACATTTTAAAAGCTTAAAATAAAATGACGAGCGCATCATCCAATTTGGAGATGCCCTTTTTTGATAGCAGAGCTTAGAAAAGAGTATAGGAACAATCTTCAGTTTTTAGACTTCTTGAGGTTCAAAGACTTGAACTAAGCCTTGAAAAAGCATGCAGTGTAACGGCTTTTTATGTTATAATTAAGTGTTACTATAAACGCGTTTCATTAGCGCGGAAAGGAATATCAATTAATGACTGAAAATAATTCATTCTACATTACAACACCGATTTATTACCCATCTGGTAAACTTCACATCGGTTCTGCCTACACAACCATCGCTTGTGATGTTTTGGCTCGCTACAAACGCCTCATGAACAAGGAGGTTTTCTACTTGACTGGTCTTGATGAGCACGGTCAAAAGATTCAGACCAAGGCTGAAGAAGCTGGCATTACACCTCAAGAGTACGTTGATGGCATGGCTAAAGGTGTTAAAGAACTTTGGCAACTTTTGGACATCAGCTACGATAAATTTATCCGCACAACTGATGATTACCATGAGTCAGTAGTTGCTGATGTTTTTGAAAAATTGCTTGCGCAGGGTGATATTTACTTGGGTGAATACCAAGGATGGTACTCAGTATCAGATGAGGAATTTTTCACTGAAAGCCAGTTGGCAGAAGTCTTCCGTGATGAAGCTGGGAATGTTATCGGTGGTGTGGCACCATCAGGACATGAAGTTGAGTTGGTTTCAGAAGAATCTTATTTCTTCAAACTCAGCAAGTACCAAAAACACTTAGAAGCCTTCTTTAAAGCTAATCCTAACTTTATCAGCCCTAATGGTCGTATGAATGAAATGCTTAAAAACTTCATCGAACCAGGTCTTGAAGACTTAGCCGTATCTCGTACAACCTTTACTTGGGGTGTACCAGTTAAATCAAATCCAAAACACGTTGTTTACGTATGGATTGACGCTTTGCTCAACTATGCAACAGCTCTCGGCTATGGTCAAGCAGATACAGCTAACTTTGACAAGTTCTGGTTGGGGCAAACAGTGACAAAATCTTGGACTGATGAGGATGGAAAAACTTGGGACTTTACCGTCAATCCTGAAGTTAATCACATGGTTGGTAAGGATATCCTTCGTTTCCACTCTATCTACTGGCCAATCATTCTTATGGCTCTTGACTTGCCATTACCAAACCGCCTAATTGCTCACGGTTGGTTTGTCATGAAAGATGGTAAAATGTCTAAGTCTAAGGGGAATGTTATCTACCCAGAAATGTTGGTAGAACGTTTTGGACTTGATCCGCTCCGCTATTACCTCATGCGCAGTCTTCCAGTTGGTTCAGACGGTACCTTTACACCTGAGGATTACGTGGCTCGTATTAACTATGAATTGGCTAATGACCTCGGAAACCTTCTTAACCGTACGGTTGCCATGATTAACAAGTACTTCGGTGGAGAAATTCCAGTATATGTTGAAAATGTGACTGACTTTGATGCAGATCTCGCAGCAGTAGTGGCTGACAATCTTGCAGCCTATCACAAAAACATGGATGCAGTTGACTACCCACGCGCCCTTGAAGCGGTTTGGAACATTATTTCACGTACTAACAAATATATTGATGAGACAGCTCCTTGGGTACTTGCAAAAGAAGAGGGTGACAAAGAAGCCTTGGCAGCCGTTATGGCTCATCTTGCAGCAAGCTTGCGCGTGGTTGCTCACCTCATTCAACCATTTATGATGACAACTTCTAACGCTATCATGGAACAACTTGGTCTAGGCGCCAGCTTTGACCTTGAAAACTTAAGCTTGGCTGGACTTCCATCAGGTGTTAAAGTTGTGGCTAAAGGGACACCAATTTTCCCACGTCTTGATATGGAAGAAGAAATTGCCTACATTCAAGACCAAATGAATGCTGGCAAACCTGCTGAGGAAAAAGAGTGGAATCCAGAAGAAGTGGAGCTCAAATCTTCTAAAGAAGAAATCAAATTCGATACATTTGACGCTGTAGAAATCCGCGTAGCTGAGGTTAAAGAAGTCTCAAAAGTTGAAGGTTCAGACAAATTGCTCAACTTCCGCCTTGATGCAGGTGATGGGGAAGACCGCCAAATCCTTTCAGGTATCGCTAAATTCTATCCAAATGAACAAGAATTGGTTGGTAAAAAATTACAAATCGTTGCCAACCTCAAACCACGTAAAATGATGAAAAAATACGTCAGTCAAGGTATGATTCTATCAGCCGAACATGACGGTAAATTGACTGTTCTTACAGTTGACCCATCAGTACCAAATGGTTCTGTGATTGGATAATACAAAACCTTATAAATTCAGTGGAGAAATCTGCTGGATTTTTTTACTGAAAGTATGCACTGATTTTTGAAGTAGGACAGTGAGATTTGAGGGACGCTACCTTTAAAACATGATATAATAGGTTCATGTTAGCAATTGAAGAAATTGATCGTTTAAAAAAAGAAAACTTGCCACTCTTGACAGTTGTGGCAGGGGATGACTTAGGGCAATTTAGCCAGCTCAAAGAGCGTTTATTAGAAAAAATAGGTTTTGATAAGGCTGATTTAACCTATTCCTATTTTGACATGTCAGAAACGAATTATCAGGATGCTGAGATGGACTTGGTAAGCCTGCCCTTTTTTGCGGATGAAAAGGTGGTTATTTTTGACAACCTACTTGATATAACCACTGATAAAAAGTCTTTTCTGGATGAGAAAGAGCTTAAGCGTTTTGAAGCCTATTTAGAGAACCCTCTGGAGACAACAAGACTTGTTATTTTTGCTCCTGGGAAATTAGATGGCAAACGTCGATTGGTTAAACTCCTTAAGCGCGATGCCAAACTTTTTGAAGCGGGAGAGCTCAAGGAAGCAGAGCTTAGAACTTATTTCCAAAAACTGGCTCATAAGGATGGATTGGTCTTTGACTCTGGTATTTTTGATGCCCTTTTAATCAAGTCTAATTTTGATTTCAGTGAGATTTTGAAGAATTTGGCTTTCCTCAAATCATATAAGAAAGACGGGCAAATCAATCAGGCAGATATTGATGAAGCTATTCCAAAGACACTTCAGGATAACATTTTTGACTTGACTCAGTTTATCCTGACCGGAAAAATTGATACTGCGCGTGACTTGGTTCGTGACCTTCGTCTCCAAGGTGAAGATGAGATTAAGCTCATCGCTATCATGCTAGGGCAATTCCGTACCTTCTTACAGGTTAAAATCCTGGCCAGTCAAGGAAAGTCTGAGCAGCAAATCATAACAGATTTATCTGATTATCTAGGAAGACGCGTTAATCCTTACCAAGTCAAGTATTCTCTGCGTGACTCCAGACCTCTGTCTCTACCATTTTTGAAAAAAGCTGTCGCTACCCTGATTGAGACAGACTACGCCATCAAGACAGGCACCTATGACAAAGATTACCTCTTCGATGTGGCCCTGCTTAAGATTGCACATGAGAAGCAAGCTTAATTAAGTCCTGATGAATGATGGGGACTTTAATAAAGCAAGCTGGAGGAGATGTCATCAGAAGTAGTCTATATTAGCTACTATTACCCCTATAAAATCCACAATCAAATTAGTTGAAAGCTCTGCCATTTTCCAGTAAAATAAAGAAAAACAAAAGAAAAGAGGACTTCTCTAATGGCTATTATTTTACCAGATCTACCATATGCATACGACGCTCTTGAACCATACATCGATGCGGAAACAATGACTCTTCACCATGACAAACACCACGCAACTTACGTGGCAAATGCTAACGCAGCTCTTGAAAAACACCCAGAAATCGGTGAAGACTTGGTAGTACTTTTGTCAGATGTTGAGCAAATTCCAGCTGACATCCGTCAAGCTCTTATCAACAACGGTGGCGGACACCTTAACCACGCTCTTTTCTGGGAACTTCTTTCACCAGAAAAAACTGAAATCACTGAAGAAGTAGCAGCAGCTATCAACGAAGCCTTCGGTTCATTCGATGCTTTCCAAGAAGCATTTACAGTAGCAGCAACAACTCGCTTCGGTTCAGGTTGGGCATGGCTTGTGGTTAACGCTGAAGGCAAACTTGAAGTGATGTCAACAGCTAACCAAGACACACCAATCATGGAAGGTAAACAACCAATCTTGGCACTTGACGTTTGGGAACACGCTTACTACCTCAACTACCGTAACGTACGCCCTAACTACATCAAAGCCTTCTTTGAAATTATCAATTGGACTAAAGTAGCTGAGCTTTACGCAGCAGCAAAAGCTTAAACTAGTTAAAATTTTATAAACTCTGTCTTTGCGGGCAGAGTTTTTTATATGACTAGGAGGAGACGTAGTTTTCATTTTTGTATCATTTAGTTCTTTTTCTTGAAATTTTCTAATAATATAATAAAATAGTAATAAGAGGAGAAGTCGATTGAAAAAGAAAGAACATGTTTGTATGGGTGTGGCTGCTTCAGTGTTAGCCATTTTTGTTGCCGCTCTGCTATTTCTTAAAAATAGCCAGGAATTAAAGAAAGCAGAAACACTGGAAGCTAAACCGTCACAAGCAAGGCAGACTAGTCAGGCAGAAGTTGGTGTTGAAGTTGAAGAACCGGAAAAAGAATTGGTTAAGTCCGATGCTGACAAACAGAGTGTCATGGACACGGACTATGACCGTATGGGAGCTTTAGGTCTCTACTATGATTACGCTAATCTGAGCTTAGTTGAAACGGTTCAGGCTTATATGGCAGAATTTGGGATAGATCCATCTCAGGTTGCTTTTTCTTACAAAAATCCTGCTACAGGACATGCCTTTTCGATGAATGATACAGAGCCTATGACAGCTGGCTCTACCTATAAAATGCCTCTCAATATGTTAGTGGTTGATGAGGTTGCCGAAGGTAAATTATCTTTGACAGAGCGCTTTGATATCACTCAAACAGACTATGAGTACCGTTTTGAACATGATGCTTATGTCGGTCAATTTAATGGGGCTATGTCAATTCCTGATATGCAAGAGTATTCCTTAGTTTACTCTGAAAATACGCCAGCCTACGCTTTGGCAGAGAGACTAGGTGGGATGGATAAAGCTTATACCATGTTTGGGAAATATGGAGAATCCAAGGGTGAAGTTAAAACTATCCGTCAAGAAGATAATAAGACAACAACAGATTACTATATTCAAGTCTTAGAATACCTCTATAATAATCAGGATAAGTATGCCGATATTATCAATTTCATGGACCAATCTTTCACTGGAAAATATTATGAAACTTATCTAAGCAATCTTCGTATTGTCCAAAAGCCAGGCTATGTTCGAGAAGCACTTAATGTGGATGCCATGGTTTTTGAAGAAAGTCCCTATCTCGTTGCCATCTATACCCGATACCTTGGTGGTTCAACTGAGGAGAGTGATGAAATCAACGGCTATGGTTACATGCAACTTGCTGAGCTCTGCTATGTTATTAACCAATGGCACCGTGTTAATGAGAATGGCCTAGCCTAAGTAGTGTCATATTAAAATAAAAGCAACATCCTTCAAAATGAGAGATGTTGCTTTTTTGTGTTTTTCAACTCATACTCAATGAAAATCACAATCAGATGAGGCGACAAGACGCAGGCAGTACTAAAGTACGGCAAGGTGAAGTCAACAAAGTATCATTTTGATTTTCTAAGAGTATTAAGGAGATGTGTCAGCCAAAGCCTTCTGATACTTGTTCAAGAGTTTTTTAAACTTTTTGCGAGCTGCCTTAATCAACTGCTTAGTGGATTTTCCATCTCGACTGTAGATAGGATTTTTCTTATCTTTCTGTTGCTTGATATCTGGGGCGACAAATGGCTTGTCTCCATTGCTGAGAGTCTGTACCAAAAAATCTGGGTCAAAAATCTTAGCGGTATTAACATCAAGCTGCCTATGGAGCTCATCATTTTGATTGGCATAATTAAAACTAGCGCTGTTGACAATACTGTTTGTGGTAGGATTTTCAGTATCCAGAGAAAAAAGAAAGTGGCCAGATTCAGACAAGATAAACTCACTATGAAAATTAACCAGAATCTTAATGTTAGTCTGGGCCTTGTTATCCGCGTAAATAGGCACCAAATCCCCATTTGCATCCCGACTGATCCCCACCTTATTGTGATAACGGGCCGACTCGGTTAAACTATACCTGTCCTCGGAAAGCCTAGTCAAGTAGAAAGCCAGAGCCTGGGCATCACTTTCCCCTTCCTTGGCAAAATGCTGACGCACCCAAGTTGCTTGTTGAGCAGAGATGATATAGCGGAGCTGATGCATATGACGGTTGAAAGTCTTATCTTCAACCAAACTGTCGTCTGGAAAAGCCAACTGAACTAAAGAGGCAAGGTCCTGCCAGAAAGAACTGTCAGGTGATAGAGAATCATCGAAGCTTTTAAGAAATTGCAGGTTTTCACTTTTCTGACCTGACAAATCAGATTGTAATCCAATCGTATTTAAAAGAATATGCAATTTTTGCTTAGCTTGAGCTGTGCTTGTTCCCTTTTCTGCCATCCAAAGCTTGTTAAAAGCAGGGCTAGCAACTATTCTTGTCTCTTTCAAGTTTTTTTTCAGAAGGTCTAGGCCACCATTTTCTGGTGATTTTATCTGCAAGTGGTCAATATACGCTGTAGTTATAGTTTCCTGGGACCAGCCTAAATCAGAAAGGGACTTGCTTTCTTTGAGAATCTCTCGACGTAAAGGAATTTTATCCAAAATACCTAAAGATTGATAGTCAGAGTTTTTTTCTGCCAATCGTTCAAAAAGTGGTCTATATGGCTTATAAGCCTCTTCAAAATGAGTGTTTCTCACTTCATGCTTCCAGCAAAAAAAGATTAAAAAGGAGATAAGACAGAGGCTGATGATGTTTCTAATGATAGTGATTGTCGTTTTCAAAGCTGCCTCCTTTCACCTTTCGTAATATGTATTATTTTAACATAAGCCGCCAGCTTTTAAAAATCTAAATGGAATGGATTTACAAAAGTTATTGTATTTTTACAAAAATAGTGTATAATATGTCTTAATTAAATACAGGGGAGCTTGTAATGGCAGGCTGAGAGGAAGTCATCTAACTTCGACCCTTAACCTGATACGGATAATGCCGTCGTAGGAAGTCATAAGAAAAGATTTTTTACAGAAGGCAGCAGTAGTTTGTCTTCTGTTTTTAATTATAGTCATTTGAAGAGCTTTGATACATCGTCACTATCGGCTTGCCGTACTCCAGTACTCTCTGCGCCTTACGTTCCTTGTCTGAAAGCTCTTCATTCGACTATACAACTGAATAAACAGGGGAGCTTGTTTTGACAGGCTGAGAGGAAGGAATCACCTTCGACCCTTATACCTGATGTGGATAATGCCGCCGTAGGAAAATGTTTGCTCTAAACAAATAAAACAATACTTTCTTGTCATTTTCAATGTCTGTTAGATAAAGAAATATTTTTTGCTTTATCATCAGGCTCTTTGTCGTGATAGCTTGTTTTATTTTTATGGACTAGATCTCTAGGACAGGAGGATACCACAAAAATAGGTATTCTCCTGTTTTTTGTTTTTGGTTTAGAAGCAAGTGAGGTCTATTATGATACGGAGTATAAAAATAGAGAGTAACTTAACTATCCTATTAACATTGATCGAAGATCTTCCGCCTTGAAATAAAGTGATACACTTCGAAAATATAAAGCCTTTTTTGATTTTCGTTGAGCATCACTATTCAAAATAAAAAAGATTGTTTATATCTTGGGACATTACGTTCTCATAGTCATTCATGAGCTATTTTAGAGGAGAAATTTGATATGACTAAAACAAAGTTAAATACTAAAAAGATTGCGGTGGCTGCTATTTTTTGTGCCCTTGCAGTTGTAGGAAGTTTATTTTCATTTCCAGTTTTTGGTAGTAAATGTGCTCCAGTTCAGCATATGGTCAACATTTTATGTGCAGTGCTTTTAGGTCCTGGTTATGGGATCGGAGCTGCTTTTGTTGCATCTTTAATTCGAAATTTTCTAGGTCTTGGGACTTTCATGGCTTTTCCTGGAAGTATGTTTGGAGCTATACTTTGTGGTCTGGTTTACAGTAAGACCAAGAACGTTTTAGCAACTTTACTGGGAGAGGTATTTGGAACTGCTGTCTTAGGCGGTTTGTGTGCTTATCACATTGCTGTCTTATTTATGGGGCAGAAGTCTGCTGATTTGGCTTTTTACGCTTATATCATACCTTTCCTAATTTCCACAACAGCGGGAGCTATTATTTCCGCAAATGTCATTTATAGTTTGAAAAAAACTAATGTATTGAAAGGTATGCAGGAGTTGCTCAGTCAAGAAGGGGAAGTGAAACATGTTACAGAAAATGCTTGAAAATGTTCGAATGACAAATCCTTTAATTCACAATATAACCAACTACGTGACGGTCAATGATTGTGCCAATATCATACTTGCCAGTGGGGCATCTCCCATTATGGCTGATGATAAGAATGAAGTGTCAGAGATCAGTAGTCTTTGTCAGGGCTTGGTTGTTAACATTGGGACACTAAATAGTAGGACTATTGCCTCGATGCTAATAGCAGGAAAGGAATCGAACAAGAATAATCACCCGGTTGTTTTGGACCCTGTAGGTGTTGGTGCTTCGAAATTCAGGACTGAAACTGTCAAGCAGTTTTTAGAAGAAGTGACAGTTACTGTTATTCGGGGCAATATTTCTGAAATCAAGGCCTTGGCAGTTGGCAAGGGAAGAGCAATAGGAGTAGATGCTAACATTGCAGACCAGATTACAGAAGACAATCTCTCTGAAGCTATTACTTTTTTAAAGGCATACGCAGAGAAGGTTAGGGCAGTCATTGTTGTAACAGGTGCAATTGATATTGTTACAGATGGTCAAACGTCTTATTGTATTCGCAATGGGCATCCGATGATGTCTTCTGTTACGGGGACGGGTTGTCAATTGTCAGCCTTAATAGGGGCTTTCGTAGCTGCAAACCCTGATTATCCTTTAGAAGCAAGTGTGGCTGCAGTTGTTTCAATGGGCTACGCTGGTCAACTAGCGTTTGAAAGACTGACCGATAAGGATGGAAATGCCACTTATCGAAATTATATCATCGATGCTATCTATCGTATGACACCAGACTTGCTTGAGAAGGGAGCACACTATGACATTCGATAAAGATGCTGTCTTACTTTATGCTGTTACTGATAGGACATGGACCAGAAATAAAACTTTGTATGAGCAAGTAGAATTAGCTTTGAAAGGTGGCATAACCTGTCTTCAGCTCCGTGAGAAGTCGCTGAGTGAGGAAGCATTTTTGGAAGAAGCCATGCAGATTCGAACTTTGTGTAAAGAATATGATGTTCCATTCTTTATCAATGATAATGTTGAGATTGCCATAACTTGTCAAGCTGATGGTGTTCATGTTGGTCAGGAAGATATGGACGCCCTACAAGTTCGTCAAAAAGTTGGTAAGGATATGTTGGTTGGTGTCAGCGTCCATTCAGTTGAAGAAGCCTTAAATGCTGTTCGTAAAGGGGCAGATTATCTTGGGGTGGGAGCTATGTTTGCCAGTTCGACTAAAAAAGATGCAAGTGTCCTGACCAGAGAGCTTCTAAGTGATATTTGCTCTGCGGTTGACATTCCTGTTGTTGCCATAGGTGGGATTGGTAAATCAAATATAGGAGAACTTGCTGGAACTGGAGTAGATGGAGTCGCTTTGGTGAGTGCCATCTTTTCAGTCCATGATATTGAAAATGAGTGCCGTTTGCTTCGTCACTTGTCTGAGAAAATGATTGAACAATATAGGAGTTGATTGATGAAAATAAAAACAGCCTTGACTATTGCAGGCAGTGATAGCAGTGGCGGTGCTGGCATACAGGCAGACTTGAAAACAATGACGATGAATGGTGTCTATGCAATGAGCGCAGTAACAGCACTTACGGCACAGAATACAATGGGCGTAGTTGCTATTCAAGAATCAAGTCCAGACTTTTTAAAAGAACAAATTGATGCTATTTTTGAAGACATCTATCCTGATGCAGTCAAGATTGGCATGGTTTCATCTGTTGACTTGATTAGAATTATTTCGGAGAGACTGAGATATTATGGTGCAAAGAATGTGGTTCTTGATCCAGTCATGGTGGCCACATCAGGATCACCTTTAATGCAAAATGATGCCGTTCAGACTCTCATGGAAGAATTATTTCCAATTGCAACACTGATAACACCAAATATTCCAGAAGCAGAAATTCTTTCTGGACATAAAATAGTTTCTAAGAATGATATGATTTCTGCAGTGAAAACGATCAATGCTATGTGTAACTGTTCAGTATTATTAAAAGGAGGTCATCGTACCAATGATGCAGATGATTTGCTTTATTCAGATGAAAATCTAGTTTGGATAAAAGGCGTACGCATTGACAATCCTAATAGTCATGGGACTGGCTGTACTTTGTCCAGTGCTATCGCTTCAAATTTGGCTAAAGGATTTACACTTATTGAGTCTGTTCAAAGGGCAAAAGACTATATTACAGATGCCTTGGCTGCACAACTTAATTTGGGTCATGGGGCTGGTCCTCTGAATCACGCATTTTATATAAAAGGAAAATATGCAGAGGAGAAAAAATAAGATGAATTATAAAGGAACCTCAGTCTTTGAGAACAGCTTAATTTGGTTTGGTGCGGCGGTTTCAATAGCTGAAATTGTAACTGGGACCTACTTTGCCCCGCTTGGTTTCAAAAGAGGTGTGCTTGCCATACTATTGGGCCATTTTATCGGTTGCTTCTTACTTTATTTAGCAGGGCTTATTGGCGGAAAAATGAGAAAAAGTGCCATGGAAACAACTAAAATGAGTTTTGGTAGTAAAGGAGCTCTGCTATTTACCGGGCTAAACATTTTTCAGCTAATTGGTTGGACAGCAATCATGATTTATGATGGTGCTTTAGCAGCAAATCATGTTTTTGACCTAGGTAACTGGACTTGGTGTCTGCTCATTGGTTTTTTGATTATCCTTTGGATTTTTATGGGAATTCAAAATATTGCAAGAGTGAATATGGTAGCCATGACTGGGTTGTTTATTTTGACACTTATATTGAGTTTTCTTATTTTTAAAAATAATCACATGCTCGAAGAAAGTACAGGAGCTTTGTCATTTGGTGCAGCTGTTGAGCTTTCGATTGCAATGCCCCTCTCATGGCTGCCGCTTATAAGTGATTATACAAGAGAAGCGCAGAAACCTGCTAAGGCTACACTAGCTAGCGCTGTGACATATGGTATAGTGAGTTCTTGGATGTATATCATGGGAATGGGCGCAGCTCTTTTTACAGCAGAGTCTGACATTGCACAAATTATGGTAAAGGCTGGTCTAGGCGCCGCAGGACTTATGATTATCGTATTTTCAACAGTTACTACAACTTTCTTGGATGCCTATTCTGCAGGAATATCCAGTGAAACCTTATCTAACAAGATTAATGGCAAATCTTTTGCGATAATTGTTACGGTCATGGGGATTTTGGGAGCTATCTTTTTGCCTCTGCATGATATGACTGACTTTCTCTATTTTATAGGTTCTGTCTTTGCTCCTATGGTGGCAATTATGATAGCAGATTTCTTTATTTTGAAGAAGAATAAAGAAAAAGATGCTTATAATCTCCAGAATCTTCTTATTTGGCTTTGGGGATTTGTTATTTATAGATGGCTGATGACTGTTGATATCGTCATCGGAAATACTCTGCCTGACATGGCTATCACTATTTTATTATCTATCTTGGCTGATAAATTGAGAAAGAAATAGGGATTTATATTTAAAGAAATTCAAAATCAGATAAGACAAGCTGATAAAGGCATAGATGGAGGTAGGCGAGGAGGCTTAACGATGTATCATTTTGATTTTCAAAGAGTATTAAGATACGGTGATTCTCATATATAATGGAAATAACCCAAAAAAGACATGTCTCCATGTCTTTTTTACTTATCTCATCTCAGCTCGTCGCACTGGTGGATGGTGAGAAGTTGTCCTTGCTGCCCAGGTGTTTGATGGATTCTGCATTTGGGATTGGTGGGAGTCCCATTTGGCCTTCTGAGGTGAAGACGCGCAGCAGTCCTGGTGTCCAGCAGACTTTTTCCAGTTGCTCAGGGCTGATTTCATGAACTATGGTGTCGCCCTTGCCTTCGTCGATTTTCTTACCGAATTCTGGGTCCACTAGGGTTCCGCGTCCGACTGCAATCAGGTCTGTGTATTTTTCGACAGCTTCTTGAGCGCTCGCTTCATCAAAGACACCGCCAACGACAATCAATTTGGTCTTGTCGTCTAGGATTTCCTTGTAGTACTCACCAAAGGATTTTTGACCGCCATGTGGTATGGCAGAGTATCCGCCAGCCCAGAGGGAGAGGTGGATATAGTCCAGCTCGTATTTGATGACTTCCTGAATCAGTTGCATGGCTTCGTCGTAGGTGTAGCCAATGTCATCACCGTGAATTTCTTCTGGACTGATACGGTAGCCGATGATGAAATCCTCAGGGGCGTATTGATCGATGACGGATTTGACTTCCTTAACGACAGCTAGCGGGAAGGCCATGCGTTTTTCAAGGCTTCCGCCCCATTTATCAGTGCGCTGATTGGAAAGTTTTGAGAAGAATTGCTGGATGCCATAATGGTTGGCACCGTGTATTTCAACCCCATCAAAGCCAGCATCGATGGCACGTTTTGCCGCACGGCCAAAGTCTTTGATGATTTCTTCGATTTCCTCATTGGTCATTTCGCGGACAGGGTAGGAGAGGAAGGAATAGTCAATGGCAGATGGTGCCAGGACTTCCTTGCCTTTGGCAGCACGGCCCATGGCTTCGCGTCCACCGTGATGGATCTGCAAGATGGCCTTGTTGCCGTCTTTTTTCAGAGCGCTAGCTATTGCCCTAATGGAATTCAAATGCTCATCATCATAGATACCCAGCTGTTCTGGAATGCCGGGAGGAGTACAAGGACCGCCAGTTTCAGAAACATAGTGGTACTCAGCAATGAGCAGACCTCCAGCCTGGGAACGAGCCTTGTAGTAGTTGATGGTATCTTCGGAAGCAAAGCCTCCTTCCTTACCAGAGAAGGTCAGCATGGGCGGCAGCACAATGCGATTGTGCAATGTGGCCCCGTGACGTAAAGTGACAGTATCTCTTAATTGATTAACCATGTGGTTACCTCACCTTTCTGTACCGTGAAAGCGTTTAACAATGTCATTATAACACCCTATAAATTTATTTGAAAGTAAAAAATATTGTTCTTATTTGATTTTAAAAAAAGCGAGGAATGCTGGGATTGTGGAAAAACTATCAAATTGACTATAAATAGGGGTGATAAAAAGACATGAATTTTATTCTTTCATGTCTTTTTCTATATTCTATAGTCGAATGAATTAGCTTTCAGACAAGGAACAGAGGTGTGAAATAAAAACTGACAGACGAAGTCAGTTTACATTTGGAGTACGGCAAACCGATAGTGACGATGTATCAAAGCTAATTCAAATGACTATATTTTTCAGTCCTACTTGACAAACATGGCATCGCCGAAGCTGAAGAAGCGGTAGTGTTCGTCTACGGCGTGTTTGTAGGCTTCAAGCACGAATTCACGTCCGGCGAAGGCTGATACCAGCATGACGAGGGTTGATTTTGGTAGGTGGAAGTTGGTTGAGAAGGCGTCTACCACTTTGAAGGTGTAGCCTGGTTTGATGAAAATCTTGGTCCAACCTGAGTCAGCCTTGATTTGGCCATCAAATTTGGAACCGATGGTTTCAAGCGTACGGATTGAGGTTGTTCCGACTGCCACAACACGGCCGCCATTGGCCTTGACTTGGCGAAGGGTTTGAGCAGCTTCTTCAGACAGGCTATAGAATTCTGAGTGCATGTCATGTTCGTCTAGGTTGTCAACTGAGACTGGACGGAAGGTTCCCAGACCAACATGAAGAGTCAGTTCTACCAATTTCACGCCTTTGGCTTCGATTTTAGCTAGAAGTTCCTGGGTAAAGTGCAATCCAGCTGTAGGGGCTGCAGCGGAGCCATTTTCCTTAGCATAAACTGTCTGATAGCGTTCGCGATCTTGGAGTTTTTCGTGGATATAAGGAGGCAGAGGCATTTCCCCAAGGCTTTCAAGGACTTCAAGGAAAATACCATCGTAGGTAAACTCGACGATACGGCCACCGTGTTCCAACTCTTGGACGACAGTTGCCATGAGGCGACCGTCACCGAAGCTCACTTGTGCACCGACACGAAGGCGTTTGGCAGGCTTAGCAAGGACTTCCCACTGGTCACCCTCAGTGTTTTTTAAGAGCAGAAGCTCCACATGACCATGGGTGTCGGGTTTCTCACCGTAAAGGCGGGCAGGCAGCACGCGCGTGTTGTTCATCACCAAGGCATCGCCAGGGTTAAGCTCATCCAAAATATGGTCAAAATGAGCGTCTACCATCTCATGTCTCTCGCGGTCAATGACCAAAAGCTTAGAGCTGTCACGCTGCTCCAGCGGAGTCTGGGCAATCAATTCCTCCGGCAAATGGAAATTAAAATCTTCAGTATTCATACATTCTCCTAAATTCGAGTTTTCAGCCTATCCATTATAACAGAAGATAAACCATTCGTCATCCTCTGGGTTTAATTGTAACCATTCTAATTAAATGTTATAATAGACATATAGAAAAGAATGTTTTTTTGGAAAAATAGCTGCGCTTTGTCATGACTATCCATGGCTGACGCAGAAAAAATTCATGAAGGAAGGTGACAGTATGGCGGTCAAAGATTATGCAAAGTCTATCGTATATGGCGGTTTGGACGGGATTATTACCACCTTCGCTGTCGTGGCAGGTTCTGTCGGAGGGAATCTCGGTCTAACAACCATTATTATCCTTGGTTTTTCCAACCTCCTAGCAGATGGCTTCTCTATGGCAGCAGGAGACTACTTAAGTTCAACCACATCCAAAGAAGTGGACAACAAAGACGCCCTCAAGAATGCCATCGCAACCTTCACTTCCTTTAACGCTTTCGGCCTGATTCCGCTTTTAGCTTATCTCTTGGTCAATCGCCTGACTTTCTTACAAGACCATACTTTTGCGGTTGCCTGTGTCCTCGTTTCCTTTGCACTTGCTCTACTTGGCTGGGTCAAAGGAACCATTACCGAGGAAAGCCGTAAAAAAGAAATGCTCCGCACACTCTTGGTAGGTCTTCTAGCTGCCCTATTTGCCTACTATGTTGGCCAGTTTTTGGGTGCTCTAATCGGTACAATTAATTAATCGATACAATAAAGGTTGAGAATGGTCCGTCTCAACCTTTTCTACTTAGGACATTCAAGCCTCTTCGAGGACTATTAGTTGACAAAAATTGGTATATACCATATAATGAAGATAGAAAAGGTATAGACCAATAAAAAGAAGGAATAGTAAGGAGCCAGCCATGAAAATTATTAAAGTTGATAATCAAGAAGAGGGAGGCAAGATTGCCTTCACCCTGCTCAAAGAAAAACTAGCTAGCGGAGCTAAAACATTGGGCTTAGCAACTGGTAGTACACCAATCACTTTTTATCAAGAAATCATCAAGAGCAATTTGGATTTTTCTGAATTAACAAGCATTAACTTGGATGAATACGTCGGCCTATCAGCTGATAACGAGCAGAGCTATGCCTACTTTATGAAAGAACACCTCTTTCAATACAAACCATTCAAAGAAAGCTTCCTTCCAAATGGTCTAGCTGAGGATTTAGAAGCAGAGGCCAAACGCTATGACGCCATCATTGATCAACATCCCATCGATTTTCAGATTTTAGGCATCGGTCGAAATGGTCACATTGGTTTCAATGAACCAGGGACAGCCTTTGACGTGACTACTCAAGTGGTTGATTTGGCAGCAGACACCATCCAAGCCAACAGCCGTTTCTTTGACTCCTATGAAGAAGTACCTAAACAGGCTATCTCTATGGGGATTGCCTCAATCATGAAGTCTAAAACCATTGTGCTCATGGCATACGGTCAGGACAAAGCGGATGCCATTGCCCAAATGGTTAATGGCCCAGTCACCACAGACCTACCTGCATCTATCCTACAAAAACACGATGATGTCATTGTTATTTTGGACCAAGCAGCAACCAGTAAGTTGTAGAAAGTAAAAATAGTCACCTAGTATAGTGAAAACTAGGTGACTATTTTGTGCTAAAAAACTCCTAATCTGCTGGATTGAGCTATGATTTTTTAATCGTCAAGTCAGCCTACCAACTGGCTTTTTTGACACCAGGAATCTGTCCCTTGTGGGCCAATTGTCGGAAGTTGATACGACTGAGACCAAATTGACGCATATAGGCATGGGGACGGCCGTCAATACGGTCACGATTCTTCAAGCGATTTGGGTTAGAGTCACGGGGCAGTTTTCTAAGAGCCTCATAGTCTCCTTTTGCTTTCAGTTCATGACGAAGGTCAGCGTATTGTTCAATTAACTTAAGTTGCTTATTATAGCGAGCAATTTTAGATTTTTTTGCCATAAAATGTCCTTTCATATTTATAGAAAAATGATTAACCAGTTAACAAAATAAATTATAAACCAGTTAAGTAATTTTAGCAAGTAAATTTTGTAATTTATATTATTTTTATAATTTCAGTCCTGTAAAGGGTTAGATCTTCTCTTTCATACTCCTGCCCAAGTTCTCTACTTGAATAGTTTTAGCTAGAAACTAGCTCAGAAAGTGTTTAATTTCAACAAAGGCTAAATCCATGTGACCAACCTGACAGTGTTCTTCTCCGCCAGATTTTTTGGTGAAGACCTTAACTTGTATGCTGCTGGCATTTGTGAGTCCTAGTAAAATATCAGCAATGCGATGATAGGGGACATAGTGGTCATCTTGACCAACTAAGAGCAGACAATCTTGGGTGACCTGAGCTAAATATTTGCCCACATTATGGTTTTTGAGGTTTCTAATCAAATCGTAGGGATTTGATTCACCTGTCAGCATATAACCGTTTTGGAGTTCCCACTTCAAATCAATTCTATTTTTAGCAATTTGCTTGATGATGGGATTGATAAGGTATTTTGCTCTCAGATTAATCATGATGGAGAGCATAGCAAAGGGGATATTTCCTAAGTTCATTTTGAGGGCATCCATTGGACTGTAGAAAATGTCCATAGCGATGACTTTTCGAATTCTCTTTTCCATAGATGCGGCTTGCATGACCAAAAATCCACCCCAAGATAGCCCCATGGCATCTACTTGGTCAAGTTTAAAATAATCCAACACCGCAGCAACAGGTTCATGAAAGTTTGGGGTAAAGCGCAGCCCTTGACTTATCGTATTACCTTGACCTGGACCATCGAAAATCAAAATATTATAGTCTGTGTCTTTCATTTTGCCAAAGAAACCTGCAATTTCTTCTAGGAAGCCATCAAAGCCTCCCATTACTAAGAGTGTCTTAGAAGCTCTAGGATTTTTCAAGAGCAGAGTGGGCAGGTATCCATCTTGGTAAGGCACTGCATCCCTTTCATAGTCAAAGTCACTAAAGCTAGTATAAAAAGTTCTTTGAAAGCTTTGATAAATGTCTTCTCTATCTGGATCCTCTAGGGTGAGATAAAACATGGCAGCTTTGTAATAGGAGGAAGCAATGTTAAGTTTCCCTGTTTTTTCGTAATAGCTAGCCCTCTCTAACCACCAACTTTTCCAAGAAACGAAGTCAACTATTTTTTTGCCAATTTCTTTACGATCATTTTGGACCTCTTCATCCTCTATATAGAGTGAAGTGAAGCGTTGGATTTGAAAATCAAATTGTTTATTGCCTGTAAACATCATACCTTTCCTGCTTTCTTTTTAAGGTTAAGAAAAGTATAATGAAAAATATAGTTATTTGACAGAACACTTCAGCTAAAAATGTAGTCTATCGAACACAAGCAAGAGAAATGTAGGGAAAATCATTATGGATCTTAGGGTTATTAAAACAAAAACAAATATTCAAAATGCGATGCTAACTTGTTTAGCCACTCAATATTTTTCAGAAATCACCGTTAATGCCATCTGCAAAGCTGCTCAATGCAGTCGCTCTACTTTCTATGCCCATTATGATCATAAAATTCAAGTCATTGATGATATCGCTGACCAAATTATTGAACAGATTAAGCCATATATGAAACAGACTTTTGAAAAACCTGAAGAGCTTTTATCAGTCATCGATTCTTTGACCCAGCAACTCTATCAACCGCATAAGGATATTATCAAGCTTTTGTTGGATCCTGAATTTAAGGATTTTGGTCTTGAAGCGCGACTTGAGACTTTGTTTAAAGAGCAATTTTTACAACGTTTTGAGCATATTAAGGGCAAGGAAATTATTAGTGAGATGTATAGCTCCTGTGTCATGTGTAATATCAAAGCAATTATTGAAAATCGCACAAATCAGGAAGAGCAGGAAGCCATTGAAGAGCTCAAGGTGCTTCTCTTTCAAAAGCTAGAAAAGAATCAAGCTAGGAAATCCTAACTTGATTTTTCCTCTTATAAAGTCCAATCCAAGTCTGGTCCGACTGGAACCACGCCTGTTGGGTTGATGGTTTTGTGGCTGCCATAGTAGTGCTGCTTGATGTGGTCAAAATTTACCGTCTCAGCAATGCCAGGCATATTGTAAATGCGTTTGGTGTAAGCCCAAAGGTTTGGATAATCAACCAGACGGCGGATATTGGTCTTGAAATGCCCATAATAAACCGCATCAAAACGCACCAAAGTAGTGAAAAGGCGGATATCCGCTTCGGTAAAGGTATTTCCCACCAAGTAGTTTTGGGAAGATAGCAGAGCTTCTAACTTATCTAATGCCTCAAAGAGCGCCTTGACTTCTTTTTCATAAACAGTCTGAGAAGTGGCAAAGCCCGCTTTATAGACACCGTTGTTGATGCTGGGATAGACAAAATCATTCATGGCATCAATGTCAGCCTGCAAATCCTCAGGATAATAATCATCGGTATTTCCAGTCAAATCGTTGAAAGCTGTATTGAACATGCGCATGATTTCAGCAGATTCATTGTTGACAATAGTTTTTGTTTTCTTATCCCAGAGTACAGGTACGGTAACACGGCCGCTATAATTCGGCTGCGCAGCTAAATAGACCTGATAGAGGTAATCTTTATTCAGCTCAGTATCGGCAATCACACCGTCTCCTTCCTCAAAAGTCCAACCATTTTCCAACATAAGAGGATGAACAACAGAAATCGTGATGTGGTCCTCCAAGCCTTTGAGGGCGCGCATGATGAGGGTTCGGGAAGCCCAAGGGCAAGCCAGAGAGATGTAGAGGTGGTAGCGGCCAGATTCAGCCTTGAAGCCCCCAGTCCCAGTTGGACCAGCAGAGCCATCCGCTGTTACCCAGTTGCGAAATTGTGTCGTCGTGCGGACGAAGTTGCCGCCAGTTGACTTAGTGTCGTACCACTGATCAACCCATTTACCGTCTTGTAAAAGTCCCATGTTTTCTCCTTTTTTTAAGTTCATAACTTGATAGATGTTACTATATAGTGATAGTTTACACCTTTTATCAAAATCAAGCAAATTTCCAGCTTAAAAATGATAAAATAGATAGATAGAAAAAACATGAAGGAGAGAAGCATGATGAAAGAAAAGATTTTACAAGAAATCAAGGCTATCGAAGAACAAGAAAAGGTTAAGATTCTTCTGGCAGTTGAGTCTGGCAGTCGTGCTTGGGGCTTTGAATCCCCAGACAGTGACTACGATGTGCGTTTCATTTATTCTCGTCAGACTGCTGACTATCTCAAGTTACAGGCGCAGCCCGATGTCATCGATTGGGTGCTCAACGATGTCCTGGATATCAATGGCTGGGACTTGCAGAAAGCTCTGCGATTGCTCTATAAATCCAATCCGACCTTAATTGAGTGGACAAAGTCACCAATCGTCTATTATGAGGCGCCTGAGTGCCAGGGTTTGAAGGACTTGGTTGAAGACTATTTTTCAGCTAAGAAGTCGCTTTACCACTATCTCAATATGGCAAAAACCAATTATGAAAAGCATCTGACAGGGGAGCGGATCAAGGTTAAAAAGTATTTCTACGCCCTGCGTCCCATTTTGGCTGCCAATTGGATTGTTAAGCGCCAGACACCGCCACCTATTGAATTTGACAAGTTGGTTGAAGCAGAATTGCCTCGAAATCTAATGCCAGTCGTCCAAGACTTGTTGGAGCGCAAGCAGGTTTTACCTGAAGGTGGCATAATTGACAGAGTAGAGGTTGTCAATGCTTATTTGGAAGCTGAAATGATTCGTCTTAATCAGCTAGCAGCAGATTTGCCAGTGGAGAAGGTGGATTGGCAGAAACTCAATCATTATTTCTTAGAGGTGTTGGGACAAGATGCGACTAGATAAATTATTGGGCCAGGCAGGTTATGGCTCGCGTAATCAAGTTAAGAAACTCATCAGAAGTCATCAGGTGCGCGTGGATGGTCAGCTGGCCACAGCAGACAATCTCAATGTGGACCCCAGCCTGCAGACTATCACAATTTCGGGCAAGAAGCTCAGCTATTCTCCCGATGTCTACTATATCCTCAACAAGCCCAATGGCGTCGTGTCAGCGGTTCGCGACGACCAGCACCAGACGGTTATTGACTTGGTTGACGCTCCTGACCGCAAGTCCGGTCTCTACCCTGTTGGACGGCTGGACCGCGACACCGAAGGCCTGGTTCTCATCACCAACAACGGCCCTCTGGGCTTTCGCCTCCTCCACCCCAAGCACCATGTGGACAAGACTTACTATGTCGAGGTCAACGACCAGATCCATGACGATGCGCCAGCTTTTTTTGAAAATGGCATCCGCTTCTTAGACGGTACCATCTGCAAACCAGCCAAGCTAGATATCATCAGCTCTAGCCCTGAAGTCAGCTGCGCCCATATCACCATTTCAGAAGGCAAGTTTCACCAAGTCAAGAAAATGTTCCTAGCCTACGGTGTCAAGGTGACCTATCTGAAACGCATTACCTTTGGTCCCTTCCAACTAGGAGATTTAACAATAGGCGACTACAGAGAATTGACCGAAGAAGAAAAAGAAGGACTCAAAGAGTTTTTGGGGTGAAAATCATTTCGAAATTTTCTTAACATTAGTATAATTTGTGATAAAATAGAAGTAATTTAACAGGTGAAAGGAGATTATGAAAATGGCTGAAAACCTTGTGGCTGTATATATATATATATCACGCTTCGCTTAACTCAAGAGAAATATAGCCTTTCACAATTTAATATAAAATTAACCTGGCAGAATACTGTCAGGTCTTTTGGCGTACTCTGGGGGTAAAAAATGGAGACAATAGATAATCGACAAATTTTACTGGGAGATGTGTTAAAAGAGGATTTAAAAAGTGGAAGTCGTGTTCAGATGGCAGCTGCCACCTTTTCAATTTTTGCTTATCAGAGACTCAAAGATGAACTAGAGAATATTGAGGCTTTAAAATTTATTTTCACCAACCCAACATTTACGACAGATGAATTACCCAAAGAGTTCAGAGAGTACAGTATCCCAAAACGTCGCCGTGAAGGCAGTCTTTTTGGTGCCACCTATGAGCTGAAACTCATGAATGAATTGAAGCAAAAAACAGTCGCAAAAGAATGTGCAGACTGGATAAAAGAGAAAGTCCAGTTTAAGTCGATAGCAGTATCTGACGAGGAAATTGATACTGGCATAAGAGTTGAAACAGATGATAACACAATAGTTTATGATAAGTTGAAAAATTTTGACTTGAAAGAGCTGGGTTATGAAAAAAGTTTGCTCAAGTCCAGTCGTCATCGTTTTACAGCACCAGAAAGTCTTTTATACCTTAAAGAGTTTAATGATTTTTGGGAGAATGATGAATTCTTTCGTGATGTGACTGAGGAAGTTTTAGAAAATTTAACCATTGCTTATAAAGAGCACTCGCCAGAATTTCTCTACTATGTTACTCTATACAATCTTTTCAAGGATTTTTTGAATGACATTTCAGATGACCACTTGGCAAATGAACATGTCGGCTTTAAAAAGTCAAAAATATGGAATCTTCTCTATGATTTCCAAAAAGATGCAGTTGAATCTTTGATTGCTAAACTTGAACAATACAATGGTTGTATCTTAGCTGACTCTGTAGGACTAGGGAAAACCTTTACTGCCCTAGCAGTTATGACCTACTATGCCTATCGTGGAAAACGTATCTTAGTTTTGTGTCCTAAGAAATTGGAAAATAACTGGAATATGTATCGTCATGACTACAAAAATAACCCTATTTATGACCGTTATTTACAGTATGATGTCCTCTATCACACAGATTTAAGTAGAGATAAGGGGATGTCTAATGGCATTAACCTTGAATTAAATCGTTTTGATACCTATGATTTGGTGGTGATTGATGAATCTCACAATTTCCGAAATGGTGGGTCTAGCGATAAAGAAGTCGAGTTAGGACGTGAAAATCGCTACACGCGCCTTATGAACCGAATTATAAGAGAGGGAGTACCGACAAAAGTACTTATGCTCTCAGCAACACCCGTTAATAATCGTTTCAACGATTTGAAAAATCAGCTTGCTCTAGCTTATGAAGGTAATTCAAGTCAAATCGATGATAAATTAGGACTTGGCTCATCTATTGATGATATCTTCCGTCAAGCCCAGCTGGCCTATAATCAGTGGTCAGACTTGCCTTCTGAATCTCGAACGACAGAGAGTCTATTACACAAACTAGATTTTGATTTCTTCAAGGTCCTAGATAGTGTCACCATAGCTAGAAGTCGTAAGCATATCAGAGAATTCTACAATCGAGCAGAAATTGGTGATTTTCCTGAGCGTTTAGTACCGCAAAATTACTATCCTGATTTAGCAAGTGCAGGTTCTGATTTAAGCTATCAGAAAATCTATAACTTACTTGACCAACTACAGTTGACTATCTATCAGCCAAGTAAACATATCTACCCTTCTAAGATGGCAAAATACGAGAAGGAGGGCCTTGGCAATCAAGCTAACTTGACGCAACTTGGCCGTGAGTCAGGTATAAAAAAATTGATGATGATCAATCTTCTTAAACGATTGGAAAGCTCTGTTGAAGCCTTTCGTTACACCTTAGTTGATGTCGTTAAAGCTTATGTTGGTCAAACCCTGAAGACCATTGACAATTACGATAAGACTGGAAAAGCTGAGCAGATAAAAGCTGTATCCTTAGATGATAAAGACTTCGACCTTGAAGACTCAAACAGTGATTTTATGGTCGGTAAAAAGACAATTATCAACTTAGCAGATATGGACTATCAGACTTGGAAATACGAATTAGATGCTGACTTTCGTATCTTGACACAAATTGAAGGTTTGATTAATCAAATTAAGCCTGAGAATGACCAAAAGTTGCAGCAATTAAAAGAAATCATTGATGCTAAAATGACACAGCCAATCAATGAAGATAATCATAAACTCTTGATTTTCTCAGCTTTTGCGACAACGACTGATTATCTTTACGACAATTTAAGTTCTTACGTATTAGAAAAGTATGGCCTCTATACTGCTAAAATTTCAGGAGCAGATGGTTATCAAACAACCTTGCCACTAAAGTCAAATGATCTCAATACTTTGTTGACTTATTTTTCACCCAAGTCTAAATCAAAGGATTTAGTTTATCCAAATGATGGTTTAGAAATTGATATCTTGATTGCGACTGACGTTATTAGTGAGGGTCAAAACTTGCAAGATTGTGATACTGTGGTCAACTTCGATATCCACTGGAATCCGGTGAGAATTGTCCAACGTTTTGGACGTGTTGACCGTATCGGCTCAACTAATGCTTGCATCCAATTGATAAATTTTTGGCCAAATATCGAGCTAGATGAATATATCAATCTCAAGGCGCGTGTTGAATCCCGTATGAAAATTTCAGTTTTAACCTCAACAGCGGACGATAATATTCTTTCAGAAGAAGAACTTGAAGATAATAACTACCGCAAGAAACAGCTGGAACGCTTGCGTAATGAAGTTGTAGATTTGGAAGATATGAATGAAGGTATCTCCATCATGGATCTTGGTCTAGAAGATTATCGTACTGATTTGAAGAAATACCTTACCAAGCATCCTGAGTTGGAGACAACACCGCTTGGCCTACAAACCATAATAGAAGTTGAGTCGCCAGAAGAAGAGGGTGCCATCTTCTTACTTAGAAATAAAAATGACCAAGCAAGTGATTATCAGCAAAACAGGCTCTATCCCTATGTCCTAGTTTATGTTGATTCGGATGGTCAATCTCTGTTTCCAGCGTCTGATAGCAAGCAATTGTTGGAAAAACTGAGACAGGTAGCCAAAGGAAAAGCAGAGCCAAATCACCTTCTGGTGAAACAATTTAATCAAGAGACTAAGGATGGCAGTCAAATGGAGCATTATACAGAATTGCTCCAGTCTGCAATTGATTATCTGGTGGAATCTGACCAGCAATCAACACTGGATTCCCTCTTTTCGATGACTTCTGTCAATCTCTTAGATAGTGGGGTTGAAGGTGCAGATGATTTTGAACTAATCTGCTTCTTCATTCTGAAGCTAGGAGGTGAGCGCAGTGACTAATTTTCCAAAGCGCAGCCAACTTCCTAAACCGCGCATCCTTTACAAGCCTCATCAAAAGGGCAATACAGATTTCTTTGAGAAGCTTAGCTTATCCACAAAAGAAAAGCAGGAGCTGCGTGATCAAATTGCGCAACTGAGTATCACGCATGTCTTGGACAGTCAGACCACCAATATCCCTGATGGCCAAAAGGTCAAGCAAATCATGGTCATAGAAGTCAAACTAAAAAGTGATGATATCAATCTTGACTTGCTCAAGCAACTGGATCAACGTCTAGGGATGTATCTTATTTTTCAGATTCTTTTGGAAAATGGCAGAGCTTCTTTCTTAATCAATTACAAGGAACCTTTAAAGTCGCCTAAAGAAGGGCTTCTTTATCAGATAGTTAGGTCCTTTAAAACGGAAGATGACATTAGTATCGATTACGGCGTCAATACACTTGATGAGCTCTTTGGTCAGCTGGTTAAGGAAGTAGCTCAAGATAAGATTATAGCCAGAGCCGAAGAAGATATCAGCTCTGCTATTGTCAAAAGTCAAGAAATAGAACAGTTGGAAAAGAAAGCAGGGCAACTCAAGAAAAAAATGTATGCTGCTATGTCCATGAGACAACAAATGGACTATAAAAAGGCCTACCAGCAAGTACTGGCAGACCTAGAAAAAATAAAAACACAATAACTCAACATTTTTCTTGTTCGATTACGAATAGATAAAATGACAGAAAAGTTGAGACGGTGGTTCTGAGTTTCTGAAGGGAGGGATGCCCATGAAAGTGGACAGCAAATCTAACAGAAAGGAGGAGCGCTTTTGTCAGCTGATGATATGATGGTTGTCATAGCATTTGCAAGTTTGCTTGTAAATGTCCTAGGCTTAATCATTGCCATCATTTTAGCAATTATAGACAAAAAATAACCGTCAGAAACTTTAGGGAGTTTGACGGTTATTTTTAATCTGTCAACCTGAACCACTATTTAGTGATCCTGTCAGGCGTTGAGTTAGCCGCTCAGCGCCTTTTCTATTTTTAGGATAACAAAGGCTTCGCTGAGTGTCAAGTAAAAAGCGAGAGGTAATTAAAATGGCACAATATGGTGAATATACGGAAGTTGAAATGCTCGAGAGCACTTCTATGAACATCACACAGGATAACATTTCAAAGATTGGGAAGCTTTTTCCACAAGTCTTGACCGAAAGTCAAGACGACAATGGACGTCTTCGTACAGCTATTGATTTTGATAAACTTAAGGATATTCTCAGTCATGAATTAGCAGATGGACCTGAGACTTATGAATTTACTTGGGTTGGTAAGCGTGATGCCATGGCAGAAGCAGGGCGACCAACCAGCAAGACACTTCGACCAGATTTAGAGGAAAGTGTAGATTTTGACAAGACCGAGAATGTCTTTATCACAGGAGATAACCTTGAAGTCCTCAAAATCCTACAAGAATCTTATCTCAATAAGATTGACATGATTTACATTGACCCACCCTACAATACAGGGAAAGACTTTGTTTACTCAGACAAATTCCAAATGACCCAGGAAGAAATTGACGAGGCAACTAATAGCCTTGATGAAACTGGAAAACGTTTGGTTAAAAATGAAAAATCCAACGCACGTTACCACTCAGACTGGCTTAACATGATGTACCCACGACTGGTCTTAGCTCGTAACCTCCTCAAAGAGACTGGTGTGATTTTTATCTCGATAGGTGAAGAGGAAGTATATAATCTTCAGAAATTAGGAGGAGAGATTTTTGGAGAAGAAAATTATGTTGGAGATTTTATTGTTGAGAACAATCCTAAAGGTAGAAAAAATGGGAAATTTATATCAGTAACAAATGAATTTTGTTTAGTATTTGTGAAAGATAATGAAAAAACTGAGTTTAAAAAAATAATTCCAAAACATTCCAACGATATGATAGAAGATGAAAATGGGAATTTTATAAGAAAAAGTGGCAAGCGAGTTTTGATGGGGGAAAACAGTTTAAATAAAGCAGTTACTAATTTAAAATCAGCAAAGCATTATTCAGCTTATATAAAATCTTCTGACCTCATTATTAAACAAGAAGGCAGATTGGAAGATATTGATTATGACCTAATTAAGCAAGGATACAAAAGGTATATCACATTTATCGATGGAAAATTTGTTGAGAATACCTATTCTATGGATAAATTTAAAGAACTTTTTCAAAAGGAATCTCTAGATATTAGAGAAGATAAGATATATGAAAAACATTTTAGTGATATGATGCAAATAAAAAGTATTCTTGTTAACACAGAGTATGAGGCTATTTTAAATAATAAAAAGATAGATTATAAATTAGATTTAAAAACAACTTCAGCAAAGCAAGAATTAATAAAACTAATGGATGGAGAAATGTTTTCATTTCCTAAGAATACAAGTTTTATTAAAACTTTGATTTCTTTGGTAGAAAATGATAATGCTCTAGTCCTCGACTTCTTCGCTGGTTCAGCAACCACTGCAGATGCTGTGATGCAGCTTAATGCTGAAGATGGCGGACATCGTAAGTATATTCTGGCAACGCTTGACGAACCAGTAGCGGATAAATCAGCAGCAAAAGAAGCCGGCTACGAAACCATTGACCAGATTTCGCGGGAACGTATTCGCCGCGCGGCTGAAAAGATTAAGTCTGAAAATCCAGATAAGATTGACGGTCAAGATTTCGGTTTCAAAGCATTCAAAGTGGATTCATCAAACTTCCGTGATGTTTATAGCACACCAGATTCGTACTCTCAGCAAGATCTTTTTGAAAGTGTTACAAACATTAAGGAAAATCGTACAGATTTAGATTTGCTCTTCCAGGTTATGTTACGTTGGGGGATGGAATTATCGCTTAATATTGCCAAAGAAGAAATTAACGGTGTTACCGTCTATAATGCTGATGATAACAGTCTCCTAGCTTGTTTTGCTAATAATATTTCTGAGGAAACTGTTAAAGCAATCGCAAGTAAAGAACCGCTCCGTGCCATCTTCAAAGATGAAAGTTTTGCTAATTCATCAAGTAAAATCAACTTGACCCAGATTTTCAAAGAGCTCTCACCAATGACAAAAGTAAAGGTGGTGTAAGGAGTGATGAAGTTGAGAGACTTAATAGAACATTCTTTAGCTATAAGAGATGCATTGTATGAAACGTATTATAAAAAGTTAATTTTCGATGGCTATGTTTATATTGGGGAGAAACAACTTATCAAGAAAAATTTACTTTTAAACAGTTCAGAGGTAGATAGTCGTTTGAAAAAAATCCTAAAGAATTCAAACAACTTTTTAAATTCTTTAAATGATTACGAACAAGCTGCTCTCTTAAACGACTTTCTAGATGATAATACTGAATTAAATACAAAAAGTAAAACTGCTCTTATAGCAGTGTTTTACTTAATCAAAAAAGAAAAATTTGGTGCTTTCTTGATTGAAATTTTTATCAACTCTAGGAATTTATTTATTGAAAGAAGTATTCAAAATATAAAAATTCATGACGATAATAGCCCTTTAAAACAGGAATTTAGAGATTTTGAAATTTGTAATAGTTCAGGATATTTATTGAAGAAGAATATTCAATTTGAGATAATAAATAACTTTAATGAATTTACGAATGTTATTAGTTCTCTTCAAAGTCCTAGTCTTGCGGATAAGAGAAAATTGTTTTATAGAGGGCATTCAAATGTTAATTATCAATTACAGCCTAGTATTCAGCGGAATTCACGTCTAGCATCCAATGAGCAACATCTCTATGAGCAATCTATCATACATAATCCTGAATATTTTCAAAATGAAATCTACCATATTGATAAACTTAAAACTATGCAGCATTATGGTATACCTACACGATTACTTGATATAACATCTAATCCTTTAATTGCTCTATATTTTGCAGTGTCTGATACGCGTGAAAAAGACGGTGAAATAGTTGTTTTTAGCGTAAAACAAGATGATGTAAAGTATGGTGAGAGTGATGCTATTTCTATACTATGTGCACTTCCATTGTTATCAGCTGAAGATAGGGATATTCTTTATAAGTATGATAGCTTAGAACAAGGTGAAGAGTATGACGAGGTTATTCGTAGATTGTTGGATAAGATCCACTTAGAAAAACCAAGTTTTCAAGAAAGAATAAATCGTCAGGTATTCCAGAATAATTATTTTGTTATACCAAAACAAGATAATAGACGCATTCAAAAACAAGATGGAGCATTTATTTGTTGTTCCTGTAACCCATACTCCACTGAGGGGCTTAATAAGTACAGACTAGCTGAAAATAATAAAAGGAATATATTTATTATTTCAAGTAGTGGAAAACAGGATATTTTGAAAACACTAGAGATTTTTGGCATCCATAGGGGGACAATATATCCTGAAATTGATAAGGTAGCAGAGTTCTTAAGGGAGAAATATAGTTAACTCACTCTGTTTCAAATCACAACATTCTATATCTAGTCACTCTTATAATTTTTTTGACAGACGGTTGCCTTTTTGATACACTGATAAGTGAAAAAGGAGTTAGGCGCCAACCTAACTCCAATATAGGGCCATTTCGGTGGTTCGCTTGTTGTATTAAAAAATACCGTCAGCTAGTCCAAAGCAATGACGGTATTTTTTATTTGTCCTTTAATGTCATGATAATGATTACTAGACCAATTAAGTCCACAAGTAAACTTGCGAATGCAATCATGACTAGCAATATATCAGTAACAGACAAAATCGTTCCTCCTTTCTGTTAGATTTGTGCTCTATTTGCATAGGCATCACCCCTTCCAGAAAATCAGAACCACCGTCGTAACTTCCCTACAATGTATCTATTCGAATAAGAATTCAAAAAAATGGCTTTCGTAACTCATAAATTTTTAGAACATACAGAAAGGAATTGAAAAGGAGCTAGGAACAATGCCAAAAAGACAAAATCCTCATAGACATCTAACAATGTCTGGAACGATTTTCCTATCTTGGCCGACTCCTCTTGCACCTTATATAATCTTAATTATGAAACTCCAATTTAAACAACAACAATTCCAACTGGATGCTGTTTCTGCTGTCGTTGATCTGTTTCAGGGGCAGCAAAGGCATGATGGGCTCCGCTATATGGCTGACCCTGGTCGAGGTGGTGACACCTTAGACTTGATTCATGATGCTTACCGTAATGCTCCCATAACTGTTACTGCAAATGACATCAAGTCCATGGTCAACCAGAAACAAAGCAAATACAATATCAAGCCTTCAGCTAAACTTTCCATTGACACTTTAGCTGGACGTGATGCCTACAATTTCACTGTCGAAATGGAGACAGGGACTGGTAAGACTTATACCTATATTCGTACCATCATGGAGCTCAATAAACGCTACGGTTGGCTCAAGTTTATCATCGTGGTACCTAGCGTGGCTATTCGTGAAGGAGTGCATAAGTCCTTCCAAACCATGACAGAACATTTTCAAATGCTTTATGGTAAAAAGCCTCGCTATTTTATTTATGATTCTAAGCGTTTAGGTGCCTTGGATGATTTTGCCAATTCATCAAATATTGAGGTCATGATTATCAATAGCCAAGCCTTCAATGCAACTGGAAAAGATGCCAGACGTATTCATATGGAGCAAGAGTCCTTCCGCTGGCGCAAACCAATTGATGTCATTGCAGCGACCAATCCTATCATGATTATTGATGAGCCGCAGTCGGTAGAAGGCAAGAAAACCAAGGAACGTTTAGCAGACTTTAAACCGCTCTTTACGCTCCGCTATTCTGCTACTCATAAAGAAAAATATGACATGGTTTACCGTCTCGATGCCATGGACGCCTATAACAAGAAATTGGTGAAGAAGATTGCTGTCAAGGCTATTGAGAAGTTGGGAACTACCGGGACTGAGGGATACCTCTACCTCCAAGAAATCATCCCGCAAAAAACTGGTGGACCTAAAGCTAAGATTGAGTTCGAACTTCTTGGGAAAAATGGCATCCGCCGACAGACTAAGACGGTTTCTGCGCCATTTGACCTCTATGCAGAGTCTGGGGAGATGGAGCAGTATCGTGATGGTTGGACCTTGAGTCAATTCGATGCCAGATATGGCACTATACAGATTGGTGTCAATCGAACGATTCAGGTTGGTCAAGTCATTGGGGAGACCAATGAAGATGATATGCGTCGCATTCAAATTCGTGAGACAATCAAGAGTCATTTGGAAAAAGAAGAACGCCTTTATGACAAAGGTATCAAGGTTCTGTCCCTCTTTTTCATTGATGAAGTTGCCAAGTACAAGGCTTACGATGCTAATCACGATGCCCATAATGGTGACTATGCTGAAATCTTCGAGGAAGAGTATCGCCGTCAAGTCCGTGATTATCTGGTAAGTCATAAAGCTTCACGCTATCGTGTTTTTCTTGAAAAAGCTCAGCAAGCCTCATCAGCCCATGCTGGTTATTTCTCTGTCGATAAGGTCAAAAAATCAACAAAGACTGTCTTTGTCGATTACAAATCTGCCACAGAGAAGAAAAATCAAAGTTCAAATGACCAGGATGCCTATGATTTGATTATGAAAGACAAGGAACGCCTCCTATCATTTGATGAGCCAGTACGTTTTATTTTCTCTCACTCGGCCCTCAAAGAAGGTTGGGATAATCCTAATGTCTTTCAGATTTGTACTCTTAAACAGTCTGCAGCTGAGACTCGTAAACGTCAGGAAATTGGTCGAGGCATGCGTCTGTCTGTTGATCAAAATGGTATGAGACAAGACCAAGACTTACTTGGCGATCAAGTTCATGACATCAATAAGTTAACCGTTATCGCCAATGAATCTTATGATGCTTTCGCAAGAAGCCTACAGGGTGAACTCAAGGAAATCCTCTCAGAACGTCCGCAAAAAGTTGAAGCTCAGCTATTTGTCCATAAAATTTTGGAAAATGAAGCTGGCGCCAAACTGCAAGTATCGGAAGACATAGCTAATGAATTGCAGTTTACCTTGATTAGAAACGGTTATGTTGATAAAGATGGTCAGCTGACGGATACTTTCTATGAGGAAAAAGAGAGGAATCAGTTGGTTTTCCCAGAGTCTGTAAGTGGTTTTGAGGAGCAAGTGCTGGAAGTTCTTGACAGTGTTTATGATGCCAAACAATACAAGATTGATAATGCTAATGACACTGAAATTGTCTTTTCAGAGCAAGTTAATGAAGATAATCTTGCCCGTCAAGAGTTTTTGAATCTTTGGAAGTCTATTAACCGTAAGTCTAGCTATCAAGTCACATTTGATGATGAGGAATTAATTGCTAAAAGTATTCAAGCTATTAACGATAAGCTAGAGGTTAAGAAAATTAAGTATGTTATCACAGACAGAGCAGCTGATAAAATGACCAAAGAAGGGCTTGACTTCACAGTTTCAGATAATAGTGTGACAGAGGAGTATCTTGATCGGACCAAAATCAATACCCGCTATGATTTGCTTGGGGAGATTGCCGATGGAACCGGCTTGACGAGACGTGTTGTGGCAAGTATACTGAGTCAGATTCATGTGTATAAATTTGACATGTTCCGTGCTAATCCTGAGGATTTTATTCTTAGAGTATCTCGTCTCATCAATGAAGAAAAGGCAACGCAGGTTGTGCAGCATATTGAGTATCATATCTTGGATGACGCTTTTGATACAGATATTTTTTATGATAATACAGCTAGCGCTCGTCTGTCGGATTCTACGGTTTCAGAAGCCACTAAGAGTGTTTACAACTATATTAAAGTGGATTCTCTAACAGAGAAAACCTTTAAAGATGACCTCGAAGCACACGAAGACGTGAAGGTCTATGTCAAACTGCCACAAGCCTTTAAAATCCCGACACCGCTAGGAAATTACAACCCAGACTGGGCTATTGCTTTCAAAGAAGGTAGTGTTAAACATGTCTATTTCGTAGCAGAAACCAAGGGGTCCATGTCTAGCCTACAACTTAAGGAAGCAGAACAAGATAAAATCAAGTGTGCCCAAGCGCATTTTAAAGCACTGCAAGAAGCAGGGTATTTATCACATGATGTCATTTACCGTGTTGTCGATAGCTATGAAAAACTCATGGAAATCGTTAAATAATTTGTAATTAAATCTAATAATAAAACTGCACTTCAAACCTAGAAAAAAAGAAGTGCAGTTTTTATTCAGTCAAAAAAGTTTACACTATTAGTGGACATAGACAAAGTTTTCGTATTATTTCTCTTGTTCAATTACGAATAAGAAAGTGAGGCATGTCATTACGCCAACTTCAATAGTAGTCGGCTGTTCCCTGTACGAGCTCGTCAGTCGAAAAGTATCGTTTCGACTTCCCCTCCCGTCGGAAGTTCCGAAGGGTCAAACAGTTTGAAAGACTGTTTGAGGGGGAAAACTAAAAATTATGACTTTTTCCTAGACAGGCGTTGAGTTCCCCACTCAGCGCCATTTTTAGATAGAAAAGGCTTGTATAGAAGTCAAATGAAAGAAGTGAAAAATCTAGTCATCTCTAAACGATAGTTTGATGAGAATATTGTAAACTGATGCATCAATAGTAAGTATTTGACACAAATGATGAAAGCGCTTATAATATAATTGAACAATGTTCAAATCAAAAGAAATCAATAGGAGGTTTTTGTGACTTATTCAGTAATATCGAGAGAAGCTATTCTAGAAACTTGTCGGAACTTGGTTTCAGAAAAGGGAATATCTTCTTTGAACATGAGGGCTGTTGCAAAGGCCTGCAATGTTGCTCTAGGTTCGTTGTATTACTATTTTCCATCAAAAAATGATTTATTGCTCGCAACAATTGAAAGTGTTTGGGATGATATTTTTCATTTACAGGACATCGAAGCTAACCAGCTTGCATTTCCTGATTTCATGGCCAATTGTTTTGAGCAGATAAAGTCAGGGATGGTTAAGTACCCAAATTTCTTTACGATTCACTCTATTAGTTTTTCGACCAAGAATCAGAGTCAGGCTCGAGGGACCATGGATCAGTATTTTGAACAAATAAAAGTAAGAATGCTAGAGGTCTTGAAAGAGGATTCTAAAGTCAATCATGGGGCCTTTAGTCAAGATTTTTCTGAGGAAGATTTGGTTGAATTTACCCTATCTAATATCATCTCTCTCCTGATACAAAGACAGTCAGATTGTAGGATACTTATAGAAGTTATTTGTCGTCTTATCTATACTTAGGAAGTCTGCTTTTCAAGCGACTTTTAAAAAACTTGGAGTTGAACGACGTTCAAAAGTTAATAACAATAAGAAATCTGACTGATAAATTATTGATTCAAAACATGAAAGGAAATCAAAGATGAAAAAATACTTGAATTTAGCCTATGTTTACGCTATTGCGGCTTTGGTTGGTGGCGTATTCTACCGTGAATTTACTAAATGGAATGGTTTTACAGGAGTGACCGCTCTTGGGAAAGTTCATACTCATCTCTTTATGCTTGGCATGTTCCTCTTCCTCATAGTTGCCCTTTTTGCTCAGAATAATGACCTAGAGAGTCAAAAATCTTTCCGTCTCTTTTTAAAAGTTCATAATATTGGTCTTCCTTTGGCAACAATCATGATGGTGGTCAGAGGTGTAACAGAAGTTCTGGAGATACCGTTGTCAAAAGGTTTGAATGCCTCTATATCTGGACTGGCAGGAATCGGGCATATTCTGCTTGCTATCAGTCTAATTAGCTTTCTAACAGCTCTAAAGAAAATAGCCAAAAGTTGAGGTGATTTTATGGAAAAGTCATCATTTTGGTTAGTCAAAAAGAAAAATCTACTGGCTTTGGCGGGAACGGTCTGGCTAATTGCCGGTTTCAATGTGACTAGGATGGGACTTGTTGCTTACTCGTCTCTTAAACAGGTGACACTAGTCTCTTTACTCCTTAGCATTCTAGTATTCTTGGCCTTTGGTTCCATGTTTTATAAGATGACATTTAAGCATGCCAGACGTATTTCTGACTACAAGGAAGCACGGAGACCATTCTGGCAATTCTTTGATCTCAAATCCTACCTGATCATGATAGTTATGATGACTGGTGGCATTTTACTTCGAAGATCTGGTCTGGTTCCCTCAAGCTTTATTGCCTTTTTCTATACAGGCTTGGGTCTTGCTCTGGCACTTGCGGGGCTCTTGTTTTGGATTTTCTATTTTTCTAAAAAACTTTCCACTTGACCTTAAACCTAGTCTAAGTTGTATAATAAAGGCAGATTAATTATTGGAGGACAAATGATGGAAGATTACACACTTTCAAATGGTCTTAAGATTCCTAAAATCGGTTTTGGAACCTGGCAAATTCCTGAGGGAGATGAGGCCTATAACAGCGTTGCTTATGCCCTAGAAGTTGGTTACCGCCATGTGGATACAGCCCAAATTTATGGCAATGAAGTCAGCGTCGGTCGTGCCATTGCAGATTCTGGTCTTTCCCGTGAAGACATTTTCTTGACCACAAAGGTTTGGAATGATAAGCACAGCTATGACCTTGCTAAGGAATCTATCGATGAATCCCTTAAAAAACTTGGAACAGACTATCTAGATTTGCTCTTGATTCACTGGCCAAATCCAAAAGCTTTGCGTGAAAATGATGCTTGGAAGGCTGGCAATGCTGGCGCTTGGAAAGCCATGGAGGAAGCTTACAAAGAAGGTAAAGTGAAAGCCATAGGTGTGTCTAACTTCATGATTCACCACTTAGAAGCCCTCTTTGAAACAGCTGAAATCAAACCGCATGTTAACCAAGTTCTCTTAGCACCAGGCTGTCCACAAGAAGAATTAACTGCTTTCTGTAAAGAACATGATATTCTCCTAGAAGCTTACAGCCCACTTGGTACAGGAAGTATCTTCAGCAATGAAACAGCCAAGGAAGTAGCAGAAGCCAATAACAAATCTGTTGCTCAAGTTGCCCTTCGTTGGTCACTACAAAAAGGTTTCCTTCCACTGCCAAAATCAGTGACACCAAAAAATATTAAAGCTAACCTTGATATCTTTGATTTTACCTTATCTGATGAGGATATGGCTAAGCTTGATAGCCTTCAAGGTGTCAAAGCTCAAGAAGACCCAGATAAAGTTGGCTGGTAATAATCTTAAAGGTTTAAAGTTCTCCTAGTAACTTTAAGCCTTTTTCGTTCTAGAAATTACAAAAAATTTTGAAATATCTAGGATTTACAGATACTTTACGAATAATCAAGTAAGGAGGTATCTATGTTATCTGCTTATGATAAGAATGGGAAACTAATCACTTTATTAGAGGGACTTCCTCAAAAACAGGCCTTTAGCTGTCCAGCTTGCGGAGGTGCAGTGCGTTTGAAGAAAGGTTCTGTCATGCGACCGCATTTTGCCCATGTCAGCCTCAAAGATTGTCACTTTTACACTGAAAATGAATCAGATGAGCATCTATGTCTGAAGGCAGAGCTCTATCATAGCCTATCCAAGAGCGAGCAAGTTGAAGTTGAGACCTTTTTGCCAGATTTGGGACAGATAGCGGATCTTTTGGTTAATAAAAGGCTGGCGCTGGAAGTCCAATGCAGCCGTCTGTCACAAGAACGTTTGTGTCAGCGTAGTCGGGCCTATCAAAGTCAGGGCTTTCAAGTCTTATGGCTCTTAGGCAAAAAGCTCTGGTTAGGTCAGAAACTGACAGACCTACAGAAGCAGCTGCTCTATTTTTCACAAAATATGGGCTTTCATATCTGGGAATTAGATGTCCAAAAACGTCAACTAAGGCTCAAATACATGATTCATGAGGACCTTTTTGGTAAGCTATATTATTTGACCAAGTCTGCTTCCTTTGATGATGACCTTATGGTCTTCTTTAGGCAGCCTTTTGTTCAGCAAGAAATGGCCCAGTATGAAGTTCCTCAAGCGACAAATCTGGCCCTGCGTATTCAAAAGCAACTGATGGCAAGAAATCCACGTTGGCTGCGCCAGCAGGAAATCGCTTATTCACAAGGTGCTAATCTGATAGCGCAAACGGATGCTGACTTTTATCCACAGGTCAGGCCACCCCAGAGTCCACAGGGTTTTTGTCAGATTTCTAGAGATTTATCTGGCTACAGCGCAGCTTTTTTCCGCTACTATAGGGGGCAGGAAAATAAGTCCAGTCAAATTCTCTATCCCCCTGCTTTTTATGTTAAAATGGAAACTAAGAAAAGATAAAGGAGTTTATCATGTCTGATAATCGTTCACATATTGAAGAAAAATATCAGTGGGATTTGTCCACTATTTTTGCCACTGACCAAGCTTGGGAGGAAGAATTTGAGACACTCTCAGCTCAAATCCAAGACGCTAAGTCATTTGCTGGCAACTTAGTCACGTCAGGTCAAAACTTGCTAGAGATTACGGAAGCCTACTTGGACCTGTCTCGTCGTTTAGAGAAATTCTATGTCTATGCTTCTATGAAAAATGACCAAGATACAACAGTAGCCAAGTATCAAGAATATGAAGCTAAGGCAACGGCCCTTTATGCTAAATTCAGCGAAGTTTTTGCCTTCTATGAACCAGAATTTATGACCTTGAGTGGCCAAGATTATGAAGCCTTTGTCGCTGAAGTTCCTGCTTTGTCTGCCTATGCTCATTTCTTTGAACAGCTTTTAAAACGTCAGGCCCATGTGCTATCGCAGGCAGAAGAAGAGCTACTGGCTGGCGCGCAAGAAATTTTCGGAGCTGCCAGTGAGACTTTTAGCATCTTGGACAATGCGGATATTGTTTTCCCTTTCGTAACAAATGAAAACGGGGAAGAAGTACAGCTAACGCACGGGAACTTTATCAGTCTTATGGAATCTAAAAATCGTCAGGTTCGTAAAGAGGCTTATGAGGCCATGTACAGCACCTATAATCAATACCAGCACACTTATGCTAAGACACTTCAAACCAACGTCAAAGTTCAAAACTACAAGGCGCGTGTTCGTAAATTTGACTCTGCCCGTGACGCTGCCATGTCAGCCAACTTTATCCCTGAAGCCGTTTACGATACCCTCCTTGAAGCGGTTAATAGTAACTTGCATCTCTTGCAACGCTATGTCAATTTGCGTAAGCAAGTCCTAGGTGTCGATGAGCTTAAGATGTATGACATTTACACGCCTCTATCTCAAACAGATATGACCTTCACTTATGAAGAAGCTTTGGAAAAAGCAGAGCAGGTCTTGCAGATTTTTGGTAAGGAATATGCAGACCGTGTTCATCGTGCTTTCACTGAACGCTGGATTGATGTTCATGTTAATAAAGGAAAACGCTCAGGAGCTTATTCGGGTGGTGCCTATGACACTAATGCCTTTATGTTGCTCAACTGGCAAGATACGCTAGACAATCTTTATACCTTGGTTCATGAGACAGGGCACAGCCTTCATTCAACTCTAACACGTGAAAATCAGCCTTACGTTTATGGAGATTATACCCTTTTCTTGGCTGAGATTGCCTCAACTACCAATGAAAATATCATGACCGAAACGCTTCTGAAAGAGGTGGAAGATGACAAGCAACGCTTTGCTATTCTCAATCACTACTTGGATGGATTCAAGGGGACAGTCTTCCGTCAAGCCCAGTTTGCTGAGTTTGAACACCTTATCCACATAGCGGACCAAGAAGGAGAAGTTCTAACAAGCGAGTACCTCAACAACCTTTATGCAGACCTTAATGAGAAATACTATGGTCTTAAAAAGGAAGATAATCCAGAAATTCAATTTGAGTGGGCCCGTATTCCGCATTTCTACTATAATTACTATGTCTACCAATACGCAACAGGCTTTGCTGCTGCCAGCTACCTATCTGAAAAAATCGTTCACGGCTGCCAAGAAGATATTGATAAATATCTTGGATTCCTTAAATCAGGAAGCTCAGACTATTCCCTTAATATCATCCGAAAAGCTGGCGTTGACATGACTACGGTTGACTACCTCAATGCAGCCTTCAAAGTCTTTGAAGAACGCCTAACAGAATTGGAAGAACTAGTTGCCAGAGGTGCCCATTTGTAATATAGCGAATGAAGAACTTTCAGACAAGGAACTGAGGAACAGAGGTGAGTCTTAAGGAAACGTCTTTCACTCAGCCGAGAGTAGGTCAGGTCGAAAGTGACGATGTATCATTTTGATTTTAAAAGAGTATTAGACTAGGCAAGCCGACGCAGAAATACCTAGTGATAGGCAAGAAGGCTTAACGACGCATCATTTTGATTTTCGAAGAGATACAGTCTTTGATGACAATATAATCTTATAAACAAATAAGCTGAGAAAGTTCATTCTCAGCTTATTTTGTGCTTATCTTATTTTTGGGTAATGGTCATTTGCTCTTTGACATAAGACTTGTCGTTCCAGCTTGTGCAGTGGAAAGTTTTGAAGTCTGCTGTTTCAAGGACAGTGACGCTGGCATTGTCTAGGCCACCTCTGTTACGAATAGTAGCGGCTTCATGTCCCATGAGGGAACGAATGCTGGCGGTTAAGTTAGCTCCGTGGCCGACAAAGAGAACATTTTCATAGGGCTTGCCATTGAGTGAATGAACCAAATCACGAACGCGACGGGTTGTTTGATAGAGGCTTTCAGCTTCAAACATGTCGGCATTAAATTTCTCTAAACGGTGACGGAAAGCATGCATTTGTTGGGGATAGATGGCAAGCATAGTTGATATCTTGCTGCCTTCTAAGCGTCCCAAGCCCCATTCACGAAGAGCAGCTGTATAGGTGATTGGTTGAGGATTATCTGATTCTTGGACAATCAACTGGGCAGTTTTTTGAGCTCTTTTCAAATCACTAGAATAGACAGCATCAAACGGAACATGAGCCAAGTAACGTCCCAATTCTTTAATCTCCTCAATGGATTCCTCAAGAAGTGGTGAATCTCCATTTGCTCCTTGGAGACGTCCCTCTTCATTCCATTCGGTTTTTCCATGTCTGACAAAATAAAATTTCATTTTTTCTTACTCCTCAATTAAATCCGCAAAACTTGCTCCGACAAAATCAGCTAGAACTTGACTATCAATTCGAATAGAACGGCCAACTTCACCTGCAGATACAATCATCTGACCTAGTTCAAGGGCGCGATTATCAATAAAGATAGGGAAGTTGTGCTTTTGGCGGATACCAACAGGATTATTGGCACCGTGAATATAACCTGTTGTCTTTTGAAGATCTTTTTGAGGAATCATTGAAACCTTTTTGTTGCCCGATACTTTGGCTAATTTTTTCTCAGACAAGTGTTCTGTAATTTGGACAATGCCAATGACAGGTCCTGTCTTATCACCAGTTAAAGCTAAGGTTTTGAAGATGTCTTCTTTACTAATATCATCTGGTAAGCTTCCCTCTAAAGCATTGAGGGAAAGACTGTCGTGTTCAATTTTGGCCTTATCTAAAATTTGGTCAACTAAAGTCTTTTTAATTTTGACTTTCTTAGCCATTTTAAATTATACTCCTTGCTCTCTAAAAAGATATAAAGGTATTATACCATTTTTAAGGAACAATAGATTAATGATTTGGTTGGAAGAATTTAGGTTGGCTCTTTAGCAAAATCACAATACTAATAATGACGAAGAAGAGAGTCAGCCCACCAGCTGTGCCATTGACCGTAAAAGAATACCATGAGGCAGACATGCCTTCGGGTGCATAAGAGGACCAAAAGATGATGCCAGCTACATAGTGCCAGATGTAGCGCAGGATTGTGGCTAGGCAGGCACCGCTTAAGGCAAATAGCAGAGCTGATTTAGTTTGCTGAGATTTGAGAGCCTTTTGGAGGGGAGTAGTCAGGAAGCCAGCAGTCCCCATGCAGGCAAAGGCTAGGATGTACTCAATGAGGACTTGGGAGATGCTGAGGTAGTAAACCTTACCCAGAACAAAATGCAACAAGCCCCAAATTAAACCAGCAAGGATGCCATATTTAGGACCACGGCGAAGAGAAAAAAGAATAAGAGGGATAGCCCCAAATGAAGGCGTAAACCAAGAGGCAAAATCAGGGAGCATTGAAAGAGCCATAGCCAGTGCGGCAAAAATAGCAGCTTCAACGAGGACAGAAACATTTTTGGACATAAAAAACTCCTTTGTATCACAAAAGGAGTTGCTTGATCTAATGACAATAAGGAAAGCTGACTGTATAAAAAATGAGTCAGATAAAAATCCCTATGAAATGGTCACAATTCCTCCGCTCGTACTAACGAGATCAGGTTCTTAGGATTTCGCAGATGCGATCTCAGCCTAGGCACTCCTTTGTGAAGTTATTTAATTGCTAACATTATAGCTTGATAAACTTTATCTTGTCAAGAATTTTTTGAAAAAATATACAATATTCTTAAAAATATGAATAGAAAATCATTCGGTATCCTCTTTTATGAATACTCTTTGAAAATCAAATGAGACATCGTCAGTTTCGACTTGCCCTAGCCTAGTACTTTCTTCGTCTGATGTTGATTTTCAAAGAGTATAGTTTCAATTTCTCTTTTAAGTGCATAAGAAAACTCCAAGTTGTAAACACTTGGAGAAATTAGTTATGAAGTGGTTGATAATCAATCAAACAAACATAATTCTAGTCTTCGATTTTACCGAATAATTTTTCGTAAGTAGCTTTGGCTTCCTTGGTAACAGCAATTTGATTAAGGTCAAGCGGATAATCAAACCCATTCAAATAACCTTGTGAAGTATATTGATGGAGGTCATAGTCGAGATCAGTATTAGGTGCAGCCTCATAGTAGCCTGAATCTGACCCGTATGTTGGAATCCAAACAGCGTCAAACTCATCGACCGATATTTCCTGTTCGGCCATAAAATAAGTACCGATATAGATACCGACATTTTCAGCACCAAGTTTTTTCAGTTCCTTACGAAAAGCTTGGACACCTTTATTCATCTCGTCCATAGTCTCTTCTTCAACGTCAACCCAATAAAAAGTTGGATTGTAAGGAGAGGCAGCCTTATAAAAGGCCTGTGCTTCTTCCTTCATTTCTTTGACACTTGTACCAAGCGCATAGCTGTATACTGCTACAGGAACGTCTCTTTTTTGAAATTCTTTGATGTGAGTCTTAAACGATTTATCAACCCCAGTCGTATAAGCAGCATTATTATCTTTGGTAATCTGTGACCCTCCATAGACACGAACAATGGCACCAGAGATATTAAGTGATAAGGTATCATAGTCTATCTGACTAGGAAGCTGCCAGCCTGAAACATCAATAATCGGATTAAGAACAAACTCTTCTTCCTCTGAACTTGAACTAGATGCCGTGCTACTGCTAACTGTGGGGATAGATTTCTCAGCCTCAGCTAACTGTTTCGCGAGAAGCTGTTCTGAGTAAGCTTTTCCTTTGAAAAATAGCAGAGCCAATAAGGCAAATAAGACAAGAACAACTACAGGTTTAATTCTTCTTCTCATTAGTCATATTTTAACGTAAAACTGGCTAAAAATCAAAGGAAGCAGACTTTTGTCACAAAACTGTCATATAATTTCACAAAAAAATCAAGAAAATAGACACTTAACTGAAAAAGTAATGGACATGCGATATTAGCTAGAGAGAAAGACTGATCTGTTAACTGAAAAAAGAACTATTTTTTCACAAAGTAATAAGTGTTATAGTTAGTAACTATAGAAAATAATAGAAAATATATATTTTACAGCTATAGTGAACTTTGCTAAACTGGGCTTATCATAACAAACGAGGTAAAGACATGACTAAAAAATATTTTGAACACGTCGGCTCATTTTTGAGACCTGAAGAATTACATCAAGCCCGCGCCGCCTTTGCCAACGGTGACATTACATTTGAAGAATTGACAGCTGTTGAAGATCGTCTCATTACAGAATTGGTGGATAAGCAAGTAGCTGCTGGTTTAGAAAAAGTGACAGATGGTGAGTTTCGTCGTGCCAACTGGCATACGGATTACTTCTGGGGCTTTGATGGCATCGAACGTTACCAATATGGTGAGGGATTGGCTTTTGAAGGGGTTGAAACCAATGATGATTCAGCCATTGTTTCAGGAAAAATTGGCTTTACTAAAGAAAACCATCCTTTCATTAAACATTTCCAATTCCTTAAAAAGTTGGCCGATGAGCGCGGTGTTGAAGCTAAAATTACCATCCCAGCACCAGCTCAATGTATGATTGAACTGCAACGTGGCAGCAATATCCAGAAAGCCTTGGAAGTTTATCCAGATCAACGTGATTTGATTGCGGATTTAGCTGCAGCTTATCGCCAATCTATTTTGGCTCTTTATGAAGAAGGAGCACGCACTATCCAATTGGACGACTGTACTTGGGGCGTTATCATGGACGATGACTTCTATAAGACAGTCACAAACGGTGAGATTGATAAAGATTTCATTCGTGAAGGACTCTTGGCAATCAATAACAAGGCAATCGAAGATCTTCCTGAGGACTTGCAAATCAATACCCATGTTTGCCGTGGTAACTATCAATCAACCTATGCTACAACAGGTCCATACACAGCAGTTGCAGAAACCCTCTTTGGTCGTGAAAATGCGACAGCCTATTTCCTTGAATATGACAATGAACGTTCAGGCGGATTTGAACCGCTAGTTGAATTTAAGGACCCTAATAAGGTTGCGGTGCTCGGCCTTGTCACAACTAAAGAAGGAAAACTTGAGGACAAAGAAACCATCATTGCTCGCATCAAAGAGGCCAGTGAGTTTCTCCCACTTGATCAACTTTGGTTGGCAACACAATGTGGCTTCGCTTCAACTGAAGAAGGAAATATCTTGACAGATGAAGACCAATGGAAGAAATTGGCCCTTGTTAAGGAAGTCATCGATGAGGTTTGGGGAAACCAATAAGACTTGGAAATCTTTAGAAAATATAGTGTTTAAGGATTCAATTCTCTTTTGATGAATTGAATTCTTTTTCTTATGGCTCTTAAAATAAAATGAGGGATCTTGGTATAGTTAAAAACTATATCAAATGATAGAAAATATATATTTTACAACTATAGCTAGCTCTGGTAGAATGAACTCATCAGATAAATGAGGTGAAACAGATGACTAAGAAGTATTTTGAACATGTTGGCTCTTTCCTACGTCCCGCAGAGCTTATTCAAGCGCGTGTGGACTTTGAAGCAGGAAAAATCACTGCAGAGCAGTTGGCAGCAGTAGAAGATAAAGCTATTCAAGAATTGGTTGATAAACAAGTTGAAGCTGGTCTTGAAAAAGTGACAGATGGTGAGTTTCGTCGTGCTTACTGGCATCTTGATTTTTTCTGGGGCTTCAATGGTATTGATCACGTCCAAGCGGCAGAAGGCTACCATTTCCATGATGAAACAACAAAAGCTGATTCAGCTTTAATCGCAGGAAAAATCACTGGTGACAATCATCCTTTTGTTGCAGCTTACCAGTTCTTGAAAGACTATGTGGACTCAAAAGGTCTAGATGTAGAAGCTAAATACACTATTCCAGCTCCAGCTCAATTTTACTTTGAACTCATCCGCGACGCTGAACACGTTGAAAAGTTAAATGAGATTTACCCAGACTTTGAACAATTACGTGAAGATATTAAGAATGCTTATTTGACAGTTATCGATGACTTGATTGCTACAGGTCTTAAAACACTTCAAGTAGATGATTGTACTTGGGGAACCTTGGTAGATAACAACTTCTTGACTGTTTGGGGTGCAGCAACTGGTAAAACAGCCCAAGAAGTTCGTGATGAATTGGCAGAACTCTTCTTGACACTTAACAATGATGTTTACAACAACGTCCCAGAAGGGCTATTGGTTAACACTCACGTTTGTCGTGGGAATTACCACTCAACATGGGCATCATCAGGAGGCTATGATGCAGTAGCAGATGAACTCTTTGATAAAGAAAATGTTGCCGAGTACTTCTTAGAATTTGACAATGATCGTTCAGGCGGTTTTGAACCTCTTGCTAAGGTTTCTGGGGAAAAAGTAGCAGTGCTTGGATTGATTACTTCAAAAGAAGCTACTCTTGAAGACAAGGATGCTATTATTGCCCGTATTCGCGAAGCAGAAAAATTCCTTCCACTCGATCAGCTTTGGCTATCAACTCAATGTGGATTCGCCTCAACTGAAGAAGGAAATATCTTGACTGAAGAAGACCAATGGAAAAAATTGTCCCTTGTTAAAGAAGTTATTGACGAAGTTTGGGGTTAATTTCCTCATATAAGATTGAACTCTAGTTTCAGACATAGTCTGGCTAGAGTTTTTTGCTACTTGACAGTTGTAACCCTTTCCACTAGACTGGAATAATGAATATAAAAAGAACTCAGTTGACTTTGCAGCGTATAAGTCGGATTGCTATTTTATCAGCACTGTGTGTTGTCTTTCGTTATGCTTTTGCGACTCTACCCAACATCCAGCCCATTACAGCAATCTTTTTAATTGTCAGTATTATTTTTGGGATAGGTGATAGCCTACTTATTATGGCGGTGACCATGCTGGTTTCTTCCTTTCTTTTAGGTTTCGGACCTTGGGTATTTTTCCAAATCCTTTCCTTTGCAGTAGTCCTCTGTCTATGGCGTTTTCTGCTATACCCGCTGACAAAGATTTTGAAATTTGATAAAATAAAAACGGTTACTCTTCAAGCGTTTTTGGCTGGCATGATGGGGATCATTTATGGTCTTGTCATTGATTCTTGTTATGCCTTCTTATACAATATGCCTTGGTGGAGCTACGTTTTGGCTGGGGCTAGCTTTAACTTGGCCCATGCCCTCTCCACCTTGCTCTTTTACCCTCTATTATTATCTATTTTAAGGAGATTTTCAGATGAAAAAGTTGTTTAAATATTTAGTTTTATCAATTGCTTTGCTGCTTTTAGTCGCTTGTGGCAATGGCGGAGCTGACTCTGCTAAAGAGTCACAAAAAGAAGTGGCAGGAACAGTCCAACTCATTGTCAGAAGAGAAGATGATGTAACTGACGAAAAAGTGGACTTCTATAAAGGTGATACCGTCATGGATGTCCTCAAGGAGAATTATGAAGTTGAAGAATCTAACGGCTTTATCACTGTTATTGATGGTCTAGCTCAGGATGAAGAGGCAGGAAAATATTGGATGTTTGATCTTAATGATGACCTAGCTCCAAAGGCTGCGGACCAGATTAAGGTCCAAGACGGGGATAAAATCGAGTTTTATCAAGAAACCTTTAACAGTTAATTATTGACTTATCATAATATATAGAAGAGAGCGGCAACGCTCTCTAAATCTTATGTAAAAAACTCTCTGAAAAGTTTTAGTATAGGGAGCAGGAGTGATGAAAATGAATAAGATTTTAAAAAAAGCATTCATCTTTGTAGGACTTGCTCTGTTTAGCATCGCAGGTCTGATACATGGTGAGTGGAGTTATGTAAATACTCGAAAAGAGAGAATGGGTATGCTGACAACTTCCTTAATTGAGCAATTGGAGGCTGCAATTATTCGTGACATTCAGTTATCTGAAATTTTTAGGGACTATCTTACTGTTGATGAAGGCAAGTATTTGACAGATTTTTCTAAATTTGCAAAAGTGATAGAAGAAAAGGCACCAGAGGTTAAAAGTCTGCAACTAGCTCCTAATGGCGAGGTTAAATATATTTATCCCGAACTTGATAACGAGGCGGGAGAAATCCCCTTAATTACGAATCAAACTGACAAAGAAAAAATACTTAAGATTCAAAAGTCAGGTCAAGTGACGTTTTTTGGTACAGATAAAAACAGTCAGGGAAGAGAAGGATTCGCTATCTGGAATCCAATTTCCATTTCAGGTGAGTTCTGGGGATTTTCATCGGTCATCATTGATATCGATGACTTGATTAATGAAATTGATGCTATATCTGGGTTGTTAGATAATTATTATGTTCAAATTACTGTCGAACAAGATGATGAGACAACAACAGTATTTAGTAATACTGAAAAAGTAGATATGAGAACATCTGTCGTCTCAAATACTTTACTTGAAAATGATATCAAAATCAATCTATTCATGATGCCAAGGGCAGGATGGATTACGTTAAGAAAACGGATTATAGATTTCACCTTGACAGTAGTTGTTATTAGCGCACTTTATATTTTAAGTCATGCTTTTATAAAGTATCGGAAAGAGCTAGCGATAAATAGAGAATTTGCCAGTCATGACGCTTTGACAAATGTTTTAAATAAACGGTCATTCGAACATCATATGGCAAAATTAGATGCAGACCGCTCGATCTATGAATTATATTATATTGATTTAGATAATTTCAAGCTGATAAATGATAATTACGGACATGATACAGGAGATCTTGTTTTAGTAGAAGTCACAAGACGAATCCGATTAGCAGTAGATGATGGTGATTTGATTTTCCGTTTGGGTGGCGATGAATTTGTTATTTTGAGAATTGTTAAAAATAATAAAAGTAATAAAGATGCCTTTCTTGAACGGTTAAGAACTTGTATTAATCATGAATTTAAGTTAGATGATAACTATTTGGACATTCAAGTCAGTATTGGAGTCTCTCAGTATCCGCAAGATGGTTTAACTGTAAAAGAGGTACTAAAAGTTTCAGACCAGCGCATGTATTACAATAAGCGCAAGCATAAATTAAAAAGAAAAGACAGCAGTAAAAATAATCAGTTACAATGACATTAATGACTTAAGTTGAGAAAGATGTAAAGACATGGAAAATACAATTAAGAAGATGACTACATTTGACAATCTTCCAGGTGCTGTCATAATTTATAAAGGTGATACATCTGGAGAAATACTCTATGCCAATAGTGCTGCTGTAGAATTATTTCAGTGTCAGACAATTGAAGAATTTTATGACTTTTCTGGGAGATCTTTCAGAGGTCTGGTTAGTCCTGAAGATTTAGAAGCTACGAGCCTAAGCATTAAAAAACAGATTAGTAAAAATCCCTCTTATGCGCGAGTCCTATATCAGGTTTTAACAAAGGAAAATCAATTAATCTATGTTGAAGACCATAGGAAACTAGTGTCTGATGAAACACTAGGTAATATTTACTATGCCTGTTTGGTTCACTCAGAAAAAAATAGTGAAGAAGTAGATTCGGTGACAGGTTTTCCACTCCGACAAAATTTGAAGAAAACTCTTGATGATAAAAGAAGAGATTTGGCACTGGGGAGTGATTTGCCTGAAGTTGTTATCTATTTCAATTTATTGAGATTTAAAACTTATAATCTTTATTATGGTTTTGATGAGGGTGATCAATTCTTAAAGAGAACTGCAGACATTTTACGTGATGTTTTTCCTGATGAGATGATTTCAAGATTTTCTGATGATCGTTTTGTTGTTTTTTACCGCGGGGTAGATGAATTTCAAAAAATCAAGGAAGTACACGATCGTGTCCTCACGATTACTGATGACTTTAACGCATATATTAATGCAGGGATTTATTATTCTAATAGTTCAGAAGACTTTGAAACCATTTGTGACTATGCAAAAATCGCTTGTGACAGTATCAAAAGCATCGACAATACCTTTTGTGCAGTGTATACCGATGATTTGAGAGATAAGCTGCAATTGAAATCCTTTATCTCTGATAATATTGACAATGCTATTAAAAAAGGTGATATTAAAGTTTATTATCAGCCTGTTATTCGTACACTAAATGGAAAATTGTGTGGAATGGAAGCCTTGACGAGATGGGTAGACCCTAACTATGGCTTGATTTCACCAGCAGATTTTATTCCTGTTTTAGAAGATGCAAATCTTATCTATAAATTGGATTTATATGTGATTGAAGAGGTTTGTCGACATTTAAGAGACTTATCTAATCAAGGGCGTCCCATTGTTCCGGTCTCACTAAATATTTCTCGGTTAGATTTTACCATGTGTGATCCATTTAAAGAATTAGAATCAGCCATTATTAAGTATCGTCTGCTTAGGGAATGGGTTTGTGTTGAGATCACAGAATCAGCTGTTAGTTTTGATGAAGCAACCATCCGCTCTGCTATTACCACCTTCCATGACGGTGGTATAGAAGTATGGATGGATGATTTTGGGAGTGGCTATTCTTCCTTGAATGTTTTAAAGGAATATGACTTTGATCAAGTCAAATTTGATATGCTCTTTATCCGAAATATGAATGAGAAGACAAAGGATATTCTGTCTTCTTCGGTTCAAATGCTGAAAAAACTAGGTGTCCATACTTTAGCAGAAGGTGTAGAAACAAAGGAACAGTTTGAATTTATAAAGGCTATTGGCTGTGAGAAAGCTCAAGGCTATCTTTATGGTAAGCCAGCGCCTTACGAAGAGATGCTTGCTAATCTGGAAGATAAGGGTGTATTAATTGAAACAGCATTGGATAAAATGCTATATGAAAAGGTTGGTTTAGTTGATCTCATTACGGAAGAATCCCTAGCTCTATTTCATTTTGATGGTAGCAACTTCAAGACATTATTTATGAATGATAACTACTGGATGCCTATAGGAATTCCAAAATCTGAAGTTATCAATTATGCAGAAGGATTGATGAATTTTTCAGATTCAATGTTGCGAAAGTCTATTCTGAATTTGGCAGAAAAGGCTAGAGAAAGCAATGAATCAGAATCATTAGACTGCACATATGGAGGTCGTTACTACCGTTTGACATTGAAAAATGTTGGTGAAAATAAGGAAAGTTGTGTCTTTAAGACTTCTTTGGTAGATATTACTTTTAATGAGACAATAAATCGGACAAAGTCGCTTAATGCAGTTACGCGCAATATCCTAAGTCTCTATACTTTGGTATATGTCCTTGATTATGATAAGGAAATAGCAGAGCTTGTCTATACTGATTTGAGCGAAGATGTTAGTGGAAGTGGGATAACTGATTTTAGAGATTTAGTTGAGAGCATTATTCCACTAGAAATGATTTATGCTGATGACCGTGATCTTTTCCAGAAACTACTGTCTCTTTCCTATATTCAAGAGGAGTTAGCAAGAACGAAACGTGGCAACTTTACTCATACATTAAGAGTTAAACGTAAAGATGGCAATTTTGAATGGCATAACATCTCCATTCAAACTCTTTCAGATGCTCACTCAAAACGTTACCTGCTTAGTGTTAAGAGATCAGAAATTGAAGATGAATTAGATAGTGATGGTTTAGTTAATCGTATCCTCAATCTTGAGGAGAGTCCGAAAAATCACACTGAGGAATTGAGTGAATCCGTCCTATGGACAAATCTAGTAAAAAATGTTGGTATCAAACTATTTTGGAAAGATTCTGACCGTTGTTTTATCGGTGCTAGTCAATCATTTTTGGATTATTATGGTTTTAAGTCGATTGATGATATCAAGGGCAAGACTGACGAGGATCTAAAGTGGCATATAGAAGATGATAAATTCAGAAAAGATGAAGAAGCTGTCTTAAACCAAGGAAAGATTATTCGAAATTCACCAGGTAAAAATATTATAAAAGGTGTTGTCCGCAATATTTTTGCAACTAAGTATCCTATTTATCAAAATGGAAAGATCGAAGGTTTAATGGGATATTTCATTGATCCAGAAGTTGTTATGCCTTCATCTGATGATATTAAAAATGCTATTTTTGTTGATCCTACAACTGGTCTTATGAATATTATGGGCTTTGTTTCAACAAGTTTCCAATATGAAGATAATTACCGTCTCAATAAAGAAGACTACGCTATGATAACGCTAAAGATTCCAGCCTATGAGCAAATTGAAGAAATTCATGGTAAAGATGTTGCTGAAGAAATGATGAGCTTGGTTGTTGAAAAGCTTCGCCATCACTTCAAGAGTGAAGCTACAATATCCCGAATTGGAAGCTGGCATTTTGCTATTATTGAGAAAAAGGTCAGTCAACAGGAAATTAAAGAGAGAATGGAGGCCTGTGTCCAAGATATAATGAATATCCGTTATATTGGTAACCATAGATGTACTCTTTATGTGGATTATAAGATTGTCCTGGGTTCTCAAGAGGAGAATCATTTGAGTAACCTTAACCTAATCAATTTAGATATGTTAGTTCAGTCAACAAACGATTAGAATAAATGGGTAAGACTGATAGTTCTTGAAAACCAAAACAAAATTTTCTTAAGCCTAATCTCCTAGCCTAGGTATACCTTCGATGCCCTACCTCCTCAGGTTTTTGATTTTCTTTGACTGTAAAATTTGAACCTTATGAACCAATAAACAATAGTATGACTAAAAGACCTGCTTGGAAAAAAATCCAAGCAGGTCTTTTGACACAATTCTAAAGAAGTCCCTCAATATCAGCAATCATTTTTTCAGGCTCAGTTTTAGATGAAAAACGTTCTACCACATGACCGTCACGATCGATGAGGAACTTTGCAAAGTTCCATTCAATTTTCTTGCCAAGTGGTCCTTTTTTCTCCTCTTTTAGCCAAGTGTAGAGTGGCTCAGCGTCTTTACCATTGACCTTGATTTTGGCAAAACGTGGGAAAGTTGTCTGGTAATTAAGCGTACAGAAAGAGTTGATTTCTTCTGCTGTCCCCGGAGCTTGCCCCATGAACTGATTACAAGGTAGATCTAGTATCTCTAAGCCTTTGTCCTTGTAAGTATCATAGATTTTTTGTAGCCCATCGTATTGAGGCGTCAGACCACAGCCGGTTGCTGTATTGACAACTAGTACAACCTTTCCCTTTAAATCAGATAGGGAATAGTCACTGCCATCCTGTTTTTTAATGGTAAAATCATAGAGATTAGGCATGGTCAAGCTCCTCCGTATAGGCAATAATTTGGTCGACCGTGTCACTCAAGAATTGGATAGTGTCACGGAGTGGCTTATCAGTTGAAATATCAGCCCCAATCAATTTGGCTGTTTCAAGAGGCGTACGGCTACCTCCTGATTTTAGGAACTCAAGCCATTCTTGGGCACCATTAGGATTGTTTTTGAGGTTAAGGTAACCAGCAGTCGAAATGACAAGGCCAGCTGAATAAGTGTAGCTATAAAGCCCCATGTAATAGTGGGCTTGGCGCATCCAAGTCAGAGCGGCATCATCATCAATGTCAACAGCATCTCCCCAGAAGTCACTAAGAACGTCTTTCATGATTTGGTTCAATTGCTCAGCACCGAAAGTCTTACCTTCTTCAATCAGTGTGTAAACTTTTCTTTGGAAGGCTGCTTCAAGCAAGTGGGTGATAAAGTTGTGGAAGTAGGTGTCAGTCAAGCGGTGGGCAAGAGCAAAACGCTTCTGACGAGGATCATCTAGCTGACGCTCCAAATAATCGCTGAGCAGTAATTCATTGAAAGTTGACGGAGCTTCAACATAGTAAGTTGACATGTGAGCATTAAAATAACTTTGATGGTTATCTGAGAAGATGAATTGACCAGAATGTCCAATTTCATGAATGAGAGTATAAACGTCAGACATACGACCTGTCCAGCTCATAAGGACGTAAGGATGGACACGGTAAGGGTCAGCAGCATAGCCACCAGAATCCTTATTTTCATTAGCCGCAAAGTCAACCCAGCGCTCGCTTTGATAGCGAGCAACTTCTTGACTGTATTCCTGACCAAGTGGCTCAACAGACTTCATAACCAAATCATAGGCGTCATCAATAGAGACATCAGGATTGAGTTCCCCGTCCAAATCTAGTTTCCAGTCAGCAAAGGTCATCTTTTCAAGACCATTTACCTTGGCTACATGTTTGAGGTAGCGTTGGGCAACTGGAGCAAACTCAGTCATGATGAGGTCAATTTGGCGGTCGAACATTGATCGATCCACTTCTTGTTCAGCTAAAAGGTAGTCAAAGACGTTGTCATAGCCACGCATGTCAGCCAGGATTTTCTCAGATTTGACTTTTGCTAGATAGCTAGCTGCGGCAGCTGTTTGGTGTTTTCTCAAACCAGCAGAGAAGGAGCGGAAAGATTTTTCACGAATCTCAGCATCCTCATGATTCTGGTAAAAATTCTCATATGTGACAAAAGAGTTCTTATAAGCTTTGCCATTGACCTCAAAATCGTCCATAGCATAGTCACCAGCACGCATCTTAGTGTAGATGTCATAAGGTGCCCCGAAGACCTCACCGAGGTTTGTAAGAGCTTTTTCGACCTCAGGAGCCAGGAAGTGCTCTTTCTGGATTTTTGCCTGGCGAATAGCAGAGCTGAAATGAGGATTTTGTTCCAGTTGATCGAGAACAGCCATGTCAGCAGTTACTAAAGCAGTATCAAAAAAGCTGAGCGCTACAGACGCTTTTGTGAAGAAATCACTGCCTGCCTGAGCAATTTGAGCAAATTCTTCGCTGCTGAAATCTGTCGTTTGTGGCATAAAGGCATAATTGTTGAGATGACTCATAGAAATGTAGATTTGCTCAATTTCCATAAGGGCAGTTGTAAAATCATCAACCGTTGAAAGATTGCCATCGTAATTCTTTTGAAAATTAGCAATATCTTCCAGAGTTTTCTCCATACTAAGCAGGAAATCCTCACGGTCTTTGTAGAGGGCAGTCAAGTCCCAAAGTTCATTTTCTGGGAATTCTGAACGTTTTTTGAGTTCCATTTTTTCTCCTTATTATGGCAATTCATACTCAAAGTAAATCAAAAACAGACTAGGTAAGAAGACTTAGCGACAGATTGTTCTGATTTTCGCAGAGTATAAGCCAATTGATATATGAATACTATCAGTATATCAAAAAAAGAATAAGAGGTAAAAATATTATCAATGTAGTTTTTTTCAGAAAATTTATAAAATACTAGACAATATTACTAAATTTGGGTTACTTTTTCGGAAAAAAATGGTATGATTAGTTGGTATACTTATAATGATACGGATTTTAGAGAGAATATCTATTCAGATTTGAAAAAAGTTGACGAATGGAATTGTCCTCTCAAAATCTTTGTTTTATGACAAAGGAGTGATTTTGTGACCGTCAAAAAATTAGAAAGTAGCAATAATCAAGCTATCATTACAGAGGAAGTCAATATCTTAAAAGACTTGTTGGAAGAAACAACACGTCAGATGATTGGCGATGCCTCTTTTGCAAAAATCGAAGAAATTGTTGCGCTATCAGCAAAACAAGACTACACTCAGTTGGATAATCTGGTTGCAGACTTGTCTAATGAGGAGATGGTAGTGGTATCTCGCTATTTCTCTATCTTACCGCTTTTGATTAATATTTCTGAAGATGTTGACTTGGCCTATGAGATCAATTACCAAAATAATACGAATACAGATTATCTTGGTAAATTGTCTATGACCATCGATATGGTTGCTGGGCAGGAGAATGCTAAAGAGATTTTGGAAAATGTTAACGTTGTTCCCGTTCTAACAGCTCACCCAACTCAAGTTCAACGTAAGACAGTCCTTGAATTAACCAATAAAATTCATGACCTCCTCCGCAAATACCGAGACGTGCGTGCGGGTGTTGTTAATAAAGAAAAATGGTTCTCAGACTTGCGCCGTTACATTGAGATTATCATGCAAACGGACATTATTCGTGAGAAAAAACTGAAGGTTAAAAATGAAATCACAAATGTGATGGAATATTATAACTCTTCATTGATTCAAGCCATTACTAAATTAACAAACGAATATAAAAAGATTGCTTTGGAGAAGGGAATTGAGCTGGATAATCCAACGCCAATTACTATGGGGATGTGGATTGGGGGAGACCGTGATGGTAACCCTTATGTAACAGCTGAAACCCTTCGTTTATCAGCGACAGTCCAAAGCGAAGTCATTATCAACTATTATATTGAAAAGATTTCAGGTTTGTACCGTACCTTCTCACTTTCTACAAGTCTGACAAAAATCAGTCCAGAAGTTGAAAAATTAGCAGAGCTGTCTAGTGATAAATCCATTTATCGTGAAAATGAACCTTACCGAAAAGCTTTCCATTATATCCAATCTAAACTGATTCAAACTTTGATCGGTTTACAAAGCAATGGTAATACTCCAACTTCACGTTTGGATAGTACAGCTGTTTATTCAAATATTAACACAGGTTCAAGCAATGCCGGTGTTGTTGCTCGTTATGTGCAAGATAAAGTATCAGAGGTTGCGACTGAATTTACAGAAGAAGACTACCCACGCTATGCAACTGCTAAAGAATTCAAAGATGATCTTTTGATTATCAAAAAATCTTTGCTTGATAATGGAGATGATGCCCTCTTAACTGGAGATTTGAATGAACTTATCCAAGCAGTAGATGTCTTTGGTTTCTATTTAGCAAGTATTGACATGCGTCAAGATTCAAGTGTCCAAGAGGCATGTGTCGCAGAATTGCTTAAATCTGCCAATATTGTTGATGACTACAGCTCTCTATCTGAAGAAGAAAAATGTGAAGTGCTTCTGAAAGAATTAGAAGAAGATCCACGTACGCTTTCTTCAACAAATGTTGAAAAATCTGAGCTTCTTCAAAAAGAATTGGCAATTTATAAAGTTGCGCGTGAGTTGAAAGATAAACTCGGGGAAGAAGTTATCAAGCAACACATCATCTCACATACTGAAAGTGTATCAGACATGTTTGAGCTTGCTATTATGCTTAAAGAAGTCGGCTTGATTGATAAAGATAAAGCGCGTATTCAGATTGTTCCTCTCTTCGAAACAATTGAAGACTTAGACAACTCACGTGAAATCATGACACAATATCTTGAATATGATATTGTCAAAAAATGGGTTGCAACTAATAAAAACTACCAAGAAATCATGTTGGGTTACTCTGATTCCAACAAAGATGGCGGCTATCTCGCTTCAGGTTGGACACTATACAAAGCTCAAAATGAATTGACTCAGATTGGTGAAGACCACGGCGTTAAAATCACTTTCTTCCATGGTCGTGGTGGTACTGTTGGTCGCGGTGGTGGCCCATCTTATGAAGCCATTACCTCACAGCCTTTTGGTTCAATTAAAGACCGTATCCGTTTGACTGAACAAGGTGAAATCATTGAAAACAAATATGGTAACAAAGATGTTGCATATTACAATTTAGAGATGCTTATCTCAGCGTCACTTGATCGTATGGTGACACGTATGATTACCGATCCAAATGAAATTGATGACTTTAGAGCAACAATGGATGATATCGTTGCTGACTCAAATGTTATCTATCGTGATCTTGTTTTCGGTAACCCACACTTCTACGATTATTTCTTTGAAGCAAGTCCAATTAAAGAAGTTTCAAGTTTGAATATCGGTTCTCGTCCAGCTGCTCGTAAGACAATTACTGAAATTTCAGGCTTGCGTGCCATTCCATGGGTCTTCTCTTGGTCTCAAAATCGTATCATGTTCCCAGGTTGGTATGGTGTTGGTTCTGCCTTTAAACACTACATTGATGCTGAGGAAGGAAACTTGGCCAAATTACAATATATGTATGAAAAATGGCCATTCTTTAACTCACTTCTTTCAAATGTTGACATGGTACTTTCAAAATCTAATATGAATATTGCATTCCAATACGCTCAACTTGCTGAAAGCCAAGAAGTTCGTGATGTTTTCAATATTATTTTAGATGAGTGGCAGTTGACCAAGAATGTGATTTTAGCCATTGAAAATCATGATGATTTGCTTGAAGAGAATCCATCACTTCGTGCTAGTCTTGATTTCCGTCTTCCATACTTCAATGTTCTTAACTATATCCAAATCGAATTGATTAAACGTCTAAGACATGAGCAATTAGATGAAGACTACGAGAAACTTATTCACACCACTATCAACGGAATTGCTACTGGACTTCGTAATTCTGGCTGATGCCTCAAATATGAAAATAAAAGCTGTTCGCCTATTCAATCCTTTTCGGATGAAAGCGACAGCTTTTTTCTTTTGACTCAAATGAAAAAACTCTCAAAACATGATTAATTAGTGCTTTAAGAGTCGTATTAGTTTAAGCTTTTAGGGTTTATTTTTAATAAATTTATCACAAGTGTCGTAACTAAAGTCCTTGTGTATATTCTTAGCGATTATCAACTTTTTCTGGGTAAAGATCATGCTGGCAAAGACGATCCCATGCAAATTTTTCCCATTTAGTATCCGGTCGGCCATAGTTACAATAAGGGTCGATTGAAATACCACCACGTGGTGTGAATTTACCCCAAACTTCGATGTAGCGAGGTTTCATCAATTTGATGAGGTCTTTCATGATAATGTTCATACAGTCTTCATGGAAATCGCCATGATTGCGGAAACTAAAAAGATAGAGTTTGAGTGATTTACTTTCCACCATTAGTTCATCAGGAATGTATGAAATATAAATTGTTGCAAAATCTGGCTGTCCAGTCATTGGGCACAATGATGTGAACTCAGGACAGTTAAATTTAACAAAATAGTCATTTTCTGGGTGCTTATTGGGGAAAATCTCTAAGACTTCCGGTGCATAATCTGTAGGGTATTTTGTTCCTTGATTTCCTAAAGCAGAGATTGTTCCCATTTCATTTGCTTGACGCATTAGATTTCCTCCTTATAACCGCGTTTTGCGAGTTCTTTTACCAAAATCGCTCCGATAAGACCTGGAACAAATTGTCCGACAAGAAGATTAATAACCAAAGCAAAATATGGAACACCAAGGAGGCCACTCAGCCAAATAGGTGCTACAAAAGCTGGAATTAAGAAAATCGGAAGGACAATCCACCAAGCATTAAGGTTAAGACGACGGATGGCATATACTGCACTTGTAGTCAATAGTCCAGCGCATATGCCACCTAGGACATCGATAAGTCCCAAACCGCCAAATGTATTAGCTAATCCATTTGCAAAACTAATTGGAAGAACTAAGAAAGGGTAAAGGTAGGCTAGACCATAGAGTGACGTTGCAAGTCGCATTTGGTATGCTCCAAAGGAAATACCTTGTGAAATAAAGAGGACGGCAATGTAAAGTGCCATCATAATAGCAGAAAAGACCATTTTCTGCCTTGCCTTGAGATTATTTTTAGTCATTCATACCTCCTTGAGGCCAAAACACAAAAAGAGATGTTTAAAACATCCCTAGAATGACAGCTATGTCTTGGTCCTAGTTTTGTTTAGAGACAGGATGGTTACGAACTGTCTGACAGAGAAATATTATACGTTAGTTTATATGAAAATGCAAGTAGGTTAAAAGTCTGTGACGAAAGCTATCACAGACTTGTTTTTTTCCTATTATCTAAATTAGTGTGCAAAGGCATCGAGTCCGAAGACAATTGATAAGGTCCCCATAATAGTTCCAGCTAAAATAACACCGAGAACGACAGCAATAACGCTAGGCTTAAATTTCCAGTCCAGGATTGAAGCGGCTAAAGTTCCTGTCCAAGCACCCGTTCCTGGGAGTGGGATACCCACAAAGAGTAACAGAGCTAGGAAAACACCTTTTTCTCCAGCAGTTTTTTCCAATTTTTCTCCACCAGAATGTCCTTTTTTCAAGCACCAAGTAAAGAAACCACCGATGACAGGCTTATCAGCACCCCACTCAAGCACGTGGCGAGCAAAGAAAAAGATGATTGGCACCGGAATCATATTGCCAATAACTCCAATAAGAAGAGCTTGCCACATTGGAATACCAGTTGCAATGGCATAAGGAACAGCACCTCGTAATTCAACAAGTGGTACCATAGAAATTAGAAATGTAATCAGGTAATTCATTAAGTTTGTTAGACCTTTCTCTTAGTTACAGTTTCCATTGTAACCTAACTTACTGACAAACTCAACTAATAATCTATATTGGACAAGGAAGCAAGTATTTTCGTTCCTAAAAGCCATAATTTTTGATATAATAAGGTCAGTTATAGTCAAAAATAATGAGAAAGGAGTAAGCTAATGGCAATCAAAAATACCTCTGATAGTATTGAAGAATATATTAAGCAGTTGCTAGCTCAATCAGGGATTGCAGAAATTAAACGTTCACATTTGGCGGATACCTTTCAAGTTGTTCCCAGTCAGATTAATTATGTGATAAAGACTCGCTTCACGGAAAGTCGTGGATATGTCGTGGAAAGCAAGCGTGGTGGTGGAGGCTACATTCGTATCGCGAAAATTAGTTTCTCAGATCAACATCATATGTTAGGAAATCTGATGGAAAATATAGGTGAAAGTATTTCTGAACAGGTTTTTACAGACATTATTCAATTGCTTTTTGATGAAAATGTTCTAAGTGAATGCGAAGGAAATTTGATTTTAGCGACGGCATCGGATGAAGTTCTGGGACAAGAGTCTGCAATAATCAGAGCCCGTATGCTAAGGAGAATTTTACAAAGATTAGATAGAAAAGGATTTCGTTAATGACAGAGTATTCGTTTAAAATGCAAGAGGTTTTCAAGTTAGCTCAATTTGAAGCGGCGCGATTTGAAAGTCTTTATCTTGAAAGCTGGCATATCTTGTTAGCAATGATTGCGCTTCATGATTCTGTGGCAGGCTTAACCTTTACAGAATATGACTCACGTGTACCAATGGAAGAATATGAAGCAGCTGCCATCTTGGCACTGGGTAAAGTTCCAAGGGAAAATGTGGATCAAATTAATTTTTTGGAGCAGTCCAAAGCGCTTCAAGGAATTCTTCAATTTGCTGAATCTATCAGTCAAGTAACTGGTTCCAGTGATGTGGGAACTGAGCATGTTCTCTTTGCTATTTTGCTTAATCTTGACTTGCTTGCAACTAGAATTCTGGAATTAGCAGGATTTAAGTCAAAAGATGATGGGGATTCCCTTCGTTTGCTTGACTTGAGAAAATCCTTGGAACGACATGCAGGTTTCAGTAAGGAAAATATCAAGGCAATCCATGATTTACGCAAGCCTAAAAAAGCTAAATCTGGTGGTAACTTCTCTGATATGATGAAACCGCCAACGACAGTAGGTGAATTGTCTGATTTCACACGTGACTTAACTGAAATGGCACGTCAAGGTAAATTGGAGCCAGTTATTGGTCGTGATAAAGAAGTCACTCGTATGGTTCAAGTGCTCAGCCGTAAAACCAAGAACAATCCTGTATTGGTTGGGGATGCCGGTGTTGGTAAAACAGCCCTTGCTTATGGATTAGCTCAGCGTATTGTTAATGGTGAGATTCCTTATGAACTGCAAGACATGCGTGTGCTTGAGCTGGACATGATGAGCGTCGTTGCTGGAACGCGTTTCCGTGGGGATTTTGAAGAGCGCATGAACCAGTTGATTGAAGATATCGAGACTGATGGTCACATCATCCTTTTCATTGACGAACTTCATACCATCATGGGTTCAGGGTCAGGTATTGACAGCACTCTTGATGCGGCAAACATTCTCAAGCCTGCCCTCTCGCGCGGAACTCTCCACATGGTTGGGGCGACGACTCAAGAGGAGTATCAGAAGCATATTGAAAAAGATGCTGCGCTGTCTCGCCGATTTGCAAAAATCTTGGTTGAAGAGCCATCAGTTGACCAGGCCTACCAAATCTTGCTTGGCCTTAAAAAATCTTATGAGGATTACCATAATGTAGTCATCTCAGATGCTGCTGTTCTGACGGCGGTTAAGGCTGCTCATCGCTATTTGACCAGCAAGAATTTGCCTGACTCTGCTATTGATTTGCTAGATGAAGCCAGTGCGACAGTTCAGAGTTTGGTAAAAAAATCAGCGCCAGCTTATTTAACACCAGCTGATCAAGCCATTTTAGATGGAGACTTTGCAGCTGCAACAAAAGCTCTTAAAAAAGCCAGAGGCAATCAAAAACCTAAACCAATCCCAGTTACCGAAGATGATATCATGGCCACTTTGAGCCGTCTTTCAGGCATTCCAGTTGAGAAGATGACCCAAGCCGATAATAAGCGATACTTAACACTGGAAGCAGAGCTTCATAAGCGCGTGATTGGTCAAGATGATGCAGTCTCAGCTATCAGTCGAGCTATTCGTCGTAACCAGTCAGGTATTCGTACAGGGAAACGCCCAATTGGTTCTTTCATGTTCTTGGGACCAACAGGTGTCGGTAAGACAGAACTTGCCAAGGCCTTGGCAGAAATTCTCTTTGACGATGAGTCAGCGCTAATCCGCTTTGACATGTCAGAGTACATGGAAAAATTTGCGGCCAGCCGTCTTAATGGTGCCCCTCCAGGATATGTGGGTTATGAAGAAGGCGGTGAATTGACCGAGAAGGTTCGAAACAAGCCATATTCAGTATTGCTCTTTGATGAGGTTGAAAAAGCCCATCCAGATATCTTCAATGTTCTTTTGCAAGTTCTTGATGATGGTGTTCTTACTGACAGTCGTGGTCGTAAGGTTGACTTCTCAAATACTATTATTATCATGACTTCAAACTTAGGTGCGACTGCCCTTCGTGATGATAAAACTGTTGGGTTTGGAGCACGGGACATTGCTCATGATTATGAGGCTATGCAAAAACGTATCTTGGAAGAGCTTAAGAAGGCTTACCGTCCAGAATTTATTAACCGTATTGATGAAAAAGTGGTCTTCCATAGCTTAACTGAAGATAACATGCGAGAAGTAGTGAAAATTATGGTTAAACCATTGATTGCTAATCTTGCAGAGCGTGGCATTACACTCAAATTCCAGCCGACTGCACTCAAACATTTGGCAACAGACGGCTATGATGTTGAAATGGGTGCCCGCCCACTTCGTCGTACCCTACAAACTCAAGTCGAAGATAAGTTATCAGAATTAGTTCTCTCAGGTGACTTATCAAGTGGAAATACACTTAAAATTGGTGTAACTAAAGGTAAACTTAAATTTGATATTGAATAATAGCCTTTGAAAATCAAAATGATAGATCATTAAGCCTCATTGCCTATTTCCAAGTATGCCTTTGTCAGCTTACCTTGTCTGATTTTGATTAAGCCGTCTAAATCTAAAAATCCCTCCTGTCGTAAAAAACAGGAGGGATTTTTAGAATGTTTGTGAAAATTATAGTATAGTCGAATGAAGAGCTTTCAGACAAGGAACAGAGGCGCAGGCAGTACTGGAGTACGGCAAGCCGATAGTGACGATGTATCAAAGCTCTTCAAATGACTATAGTAGTTCTAGTTTTTGCAACTCCGCATCCACCATATCAAAGATTGTTTGAAGGTCTTCAACGCGATTAACAAAGTCTAATTGGTTACCATCAATTTTAATCTTTGGTGAATTATCATAGTTTTCATACCAGTCTGGATACTCGCCATGAACTTGTTGGTAGTAAGTATACAAATCAGGGTTATCTTTGATTTGTTCATAGCTGCGCCCGCGTTTGCCAATACGTTCTAACATTTTGTCAAAGCTGACGTCGATATAAATCAACAAATCAGGTCTTTTCTTTGGCATTCCATCTAATTCTTCCAGCATGTTAGCCAATAGTTCTTTATAGATATCTAATTCAGTCTTTGTGACGTTACCATTCTTGTAATTAAGGGTCAAGAACAATTCATCTTCAAAGATAGAACGATCTAGGATATTGTTGTCAGACTTATAGGCTTCTTTGATAGACTGGAAACGTTTGTTTAAGAAGAAAATTTGCAACAAAAAGGCATACTTTTTAGGGTCTTGGTAATATAAATCCAATACAGGGTTGTTATCTACGGCCTCATAGAAAACCTCTGTTCCCAAATGTTCTCCAAGAGCAGCAGCTAATGAGCTCTTTCCTGCACCGATAGTTCCTGCTAATACAATCAACATAATTCTCCTTCAAATAAGATACAATAGCCTAGCGACACAGAGCAATAAAGTAAAGCTGCCTAGCAAGCTAGAAAGCTTTTAAATCGACAATTTACTTCAACTTCTAAAGACTTAGTTCCAGCTCTTTATAATGCTTAGTATCGAAGCTATGTTCAGTTCTTCATAGCTTAACCATTTTACACAAATTTTAGAGATTGTTCAAGGGAAATGGCAGAGCTAAAATGCTTACATTATCACTTTCTGATATAGATTAAAAGCTAAAATAAAAAGGGAGTGGAACCCCAAAAGGGAGAGTGACTTCCTGTCTAACTTTTGAGCTTGGGGATTTCCAAACCAAGCGATTTCTAGTTTCAACTCGAACGGCTCAAGCAGTCATTACCCTTACCCCCATGCTTTTTCTCCTGTCTCAGAAAGCCTAACAGTTCTAAGAGTCAGGGAGACTATTAGAGCTTTGTGATAGAGCAGGCTAATACTCTTTTTTAATCAAAATGATAGATGTCAGTTTTGACGATACTGTTTTGGTGTTTCTTCTTCGTCTGATTTTAATTTTTTCTGAATATCAATTTTCTAGCTGCGAAAAAGCAAAGAAAAATCCACTAGACTGTGGCATCTAATGGATTTTCCAAACAAGATTTAAGAAGCTGTAACTTGAGTTCAGTCTCTTTTAACTTACAATCTTATCTAATTGTGCTAAAGATTTCAGCAACTTCTTGAACTGACTCTGCGCGTGATACGGCACCACGGATTTTTGCAGCACCTGAAGTTCCGCGAAGGTAGTGCGGAGCCAAGCCACGGAATTCACGTACGGCGATTGATTCACCTTTAAGATTAACCAAACGTTTAAGGTGGTCTTCAGCGATATCTAACTTTTTAACAAATGGAAGTTCTGGTAATTCTTCACCTGTTTCAAAGTAGTGATTAATTTGCGTAAAGATGTAAGGGTTGTTCATAGCTGCGCGTCCAACCATGACAGCATCAACACCGATTTCTTCAATCATGTATTTAGCATCATGAACGCTGCGGACATCACCGTTTCCGATAAATGGAATCTTGGTGATGGCTTTTGAAACCTTAGCCAGTGTTTCGTGGTCGCAAGTACCTGTGTACATTTGTTCACGAGTACGGCCATGCATGGCAAGGGCAGATACACCAGCGGCTTCAGCAGCCAGTGCATTTTCCACAGCAAGTGAATTATCTGACCAGCCTGTACGCATTTTTACCGTCAGTGGGATATCAAGAACAGAAGTTACTTCTTTAACGATATGATAAATTTTATCTGGGTCTTTTAGCCATTTTGCGCCAGCTTCATTTTTCACAACCTTATTAACAGGGCAACCCATGTTGATATCTACGATGTTGGCCTTAGTATTGCTTTGAATAAAGTCAGCAGCGCGTTTGAGTCCTTCTGCATCGCCACCAAAAAGCTGGATAGACATTGGAAACTCATTTTCGTCGATGTGGAGCATGTGCAGGGTCTTCTCGTTATTGTAGAGAAGGCCTTTTTCGGAAATCATCTCCATAACCACTAGTCCAGCGCCAAATTCTTTAGCGATAGTACGGAAGGCTGAGTTGGTCACTCCAGCCATGGGAGCTAAAACAGTACGGTGGGGAATTTCAACATTCCCAATCATAAAGGAGCTGTTAAGCTTTGTCATTGATCATCTCCTCGAGGTCAGTTTCGTTAAATTGATATTTTTTACCACAGAATTGGCAGACGATTTCTGCGCCGTGGTCTTGGTCTTTCATTTCTTGGAGGTCTGTCTTACCAAGAGTTGTTAGGGCACCTTCAAAGCGCTCACGTGTGCAATCACAATAGAAGTTAATTTCATCTTCAGAGAGTACTTTATAGTCGTCTTCATCATAGATAGCTTTAAGGAGGGCTTCAATATGATCATCTGATTCAAGAAGGCTAGAAATTGATGGCATGTTTTGGATACGTTTTTCATAGCGCGTGATTTCTTCTTCGGTAGCGCCAGGAAGAACTTGTAACATGAAGCCACCAGCAGTTTTGACTTTGTCATTTTCATCAAGAAGAACATTAAGCCCTACTGCAGAAGGTGTTTGTTCAGATTCTGTTAGGTAGAAGGCCAAGTCTTCTCCGATTTCACCAGATACTAGTGGTGTAGTAGAAGTATAAGGTCTGCCAGTACCATAATCTGTGATGACTACGAAGTGTCCATTACCCATGAATGGACCAACTAGAACTTCACCTGTAGCGGTTTTCTTGATGTCAACGCCTGCATTTTGAATGTAACCTTTAACATGACCGTTAGTATCAGCTACAGAAATGACATGTCCAAATGAGCTGTCGCCAATAACTTTGACAGTAACCTTGCTGTCACCTTTTTGATTGGCAGCTAAGATTTGGTTAGCAATAAGAGTGCGGCCGAGGGCAACTGTTGAACTTGATAGAGTATTGTGTTTTTCTTGAGCCGTTCTAACCGTCTCAGTGCTGTCAAGCACATAAGCTCGGAAGGCTCCTGATGTCGAAATTGATTTAATTAATTTATCCATAGCTAATATTATAGCACAAAGCCTTATTTTGCTGGTGAAATTTATTTCTTTTTAGGAGGAGATTTTCAGAGATTTCTATGAAGGTGTTTTCACTGATTAGTCTGATTACAAGCCTATAGGCATAGGATTTTGAAAGCTAATCTAAAATGACCAGCATCAAAATATAGTGTGTGAAAGGGGATATTTTAAAAAAAGAACTAAGAAAATCGAGTTCTCTTAGTTCTTGACTATTTTACTCTCCCTCAGGTGTCACGTCCTCGCGACTTCTTTGTACTTCGTCTTGTACAATTTTTCCTTCGTTCAAAAGAGCTTCAACTATTTTTTGGTCTCTTAGTTTTACTGAGTCGTTGATTGTTGCGGCTGATTTGATGACAGCAGCTTCCAATTGAGCGCGTTGTTTACGTCCGTTATCAATAGCAGCTATAATGCCATTGTTTTGAGCCACAAGGCTTTCTGCAAGAGCTGTCACTGATTTGATTGATACCGTTGGGCTTTGTGCTGTGCGTTCTAGCTGAGGGATAGCTTCTTTACTTGTCTCTGCTAGCATTTGAAGCGCAGCATTATTGGCATTGACAATAGCATCCGCTGTAATACCTGATTTAACAGATTGTTGTAAGATTCCAAGCTGTGCAATTGACAACTTCATTGTTGGGATAGTATTGCGACGCAGCATGCCAAGTTTTTGGCGCATATCTGATGATACTTTAACCATGTTACGCATTTGTGGGGTTGTTGTCCAGGCAACATAGAGACGGCTGAGGTATTCAGTGTGTTGTTGTTCTAAAGTGTTGATAACTTCAGTCATGCGAGCCAATTCAGCTGTTTTGTTGTGATACTCAGGAGTAGCTGAATCAAGTAATGTTACTTCGTTCTGAAGTTTTGCGGCACGATCAGCTCCCTCTTTTTGGGTTGCCTCAATGAAGGCGATAACACCAACTAGGTTTTCAATCGATTTTGTATTATCTTCAATCAGCATTTCAGCTGAAACGATGTTGCGAGCTAAAGTTTCTTCTTGTTTGACAACAGCAGCAGCCATGCCATCCATTTTCTGCTCAATATTTTGAGAATCAAAATAGAATTCTTGTAAAGTGTTCTTGCTTTGCTTGAACATTTTTTGTAACAAGTTAGGTTTCTTTTCTAATTCTGCTGGTTTGGCATCTTTATATTTAGCAATGAAGCCATGCAATTCACGGTTTGTATTTTTGAGAAGTTCATCAACTTGAGGGATTTCAAGTTTTTTCTGCTCAGCTAGGATATGATTTACAGTTGTGTTTACTTCTTCAACAGCAGATGTTCCGAAATCGAGCAAGGCATTTTGATCAGTAACAAAGGTGTCAACAAGTGCTGGAGCTTTTGCAGCGATGGCAGTTTGTTGTTCAGGCGTTAGTTTTTCTAAAAATGAAACTTGACCTGTGGAAGAAGTGTCAGTTGCTGCGATAATCTCAGTTGTCTTGTCGGTTTTTACGAGTGCATTGTTTGCAATTTTGTCAATGTCAAAGTTAAATGTGTCAGCCATAGTTTAGCTACCAGGAGCTGTGTACCTAGTGTGGTCGAGGTCTCGCAGTTCCAATCCTTTCTCCAGTGTTTAGTAAATATCAGAAGTTTTAGCTTCTTGAGCATAATCTTTATGTTCAGCATTCATCATACGAAGGCTGACATCGAAGTCCTTCATGTCGCTCTCGTTGAGCTGACGAAGTGTTTCATCAAGGTCAAGGTCGAATTTTTCCAATGCAGCTTTGGCTTGTGCGAGGCGTTCTTCTGCGTTGTAGTAGTTTTTTGGTTCTTCCTTAATTTTTAGATAACCAGTCAGGATGTCTTCAAAGCGTTGCATGTTTGCTTCATGTAGAGCAGTAAGTTCTTCCTTATTATCAGCCTGCGAAATCTTTTCTAATATTGATGCGTGGTCTCGTTGGATATTGTTGTAAACTGTGCTCAATTCAGGTGCAATTTCTAGGGCATCTAAGTTAGCATGACCTTTAGAAAAAGCACTTGGCGTAATGTCAATTTTAAGCAATTGTGTTTGAAGTTCAGTTTCAACTTCCCCAGCTTTTTTAATCACACGGTGGTAGATTGTCGAATCCATTTTTTCTTTGAGTTCATTTGCCTCAGATTGTATTTTTTGGACTTTTGGCAATAGCTGGCGCGCTTCAAGTGCATATTGTTTGTATTCTTTATTGGCCAGGTAATCCTTCAAGACTTTCAATTTTCGGTCGGCAATTTGAATGTCAGATTTTAAATTTTGAAGACGTTGAGCAGTAGTGGCCTTATCAAGTCTTGCCTGGCGACTTATCAGACGATAGGCACCATACCCAACTCCTCCAATAATTAAGAGAGGTAGCAGGGTTTCAAAAATCCAGCCAAAGAGTGCGAGAAGGATAATCCCACTAACAATTAAACCAAACAAAGAATTACTTCTAGGTGGACGACTATAGTAAGCCATAATATTTTATTCTCAAACTTTCTTTACGTGTATAGCTATTATTTTATCGCAAATGATGGCCTTGTGACAAGAAATAACCTTAGTTTTGCAAAAAAACTAGACTAAATCTAGCCTAGTTAAAAGAGTATTATACAATTTCAGGGAAAAGTTTCTCTAATACCTTGATAGTCAAGGCCTGTCCCTCACCTTCTTGGCAATAAGTGTGCATATACATACATGGATTGAAATTAAGTTCGATACAGGTAGCACCAGGATTTTCCTTGCTTGAAATGTGATTCTTGTCAGGAATAATTAAGTCTACACCGCAGGCCCACGCTCCCATTGTTTTTGCCATATCAGCAGCTAATTGCTTAAATGACGCATCCATGCTGCTTGTAACATCGATAGAATCGCCGCCTGTAGAAATATTTGAGTTCTCACGTAAATTAACTTTAATTCCATCTGGGAGAATGTCATCCGGACTGTAACCTTGCTGTTGCAGCATGAGCAATTCAATATCACCTAAGTCAATGATTTCAAGAGGTGACCTATGGTCTCGTCCTCGGAGAGGATTACTATTTTTGATAGCCACCAGTTGGCGGATACTATGCTTACCATCACCGACAACATTAGCAGCAACACGAAGAAGCACCGCCTCACAGACACCATCAAGGACAAAGAATCGATATTCAGTACCAGCAATAAAGACTTCAACTAAAACAGAATTATCCTCAGAAAAGGCGATATCTAGTGCTTTTTCATAATCTTCAAGACTAACACTATCTTTGAAAATTGAAATTCCTAGCCCGAAATTTGTTGATTTTGGTTTAACCACGATAGGTTTATCTTTAATTTGTGAAAAATAGCGGAGCGCAGCATCTTTATTGTCAAATTCACTTCCAGCTGGAACAGGGAAGCCAGCTTCAGAGAGGATTTTCTTAGTGACAATTTTATTTTCCATGGCCAAGGGAATAACATAGTTATCTCTAGCTGTCATATTAGCATTTTTGACATACTCAATATGATTGCCATGCCAAATTTTGAGGAATTGATCACTCTCATCCATTATTTCAAAATTTAGCCCCTTTTGAATAACATCAAAGAGTAACATCTGAGTTGACAGCTCCATTGTCTCATACCCCTTTAGGGCATAGTGAGCTTGCCAAGCATAGTCTTGATAACCTTGGCCTTTTTCCTGACCAAAGTTCTCCAGAGATAAGTCTTCAAGATAATCTACCAATTGACCTGACAAGGTTAAGTTTGGCTGAGCAATCTGCTCCACAATTCTGTCCACCAAATTTTGATAGTAGTTAGGCAAGTCAAAATGTTTAATAACCGCCTGCATGGCATCAAGAATGTCCTTAACAGGCGCCTCATCCGGCAATTTGTCTAGTGGATGAGCAAGAGCAATAGCGTCATTAAGTTTTTGAGCCTTTTCAATCTCTTGGTCAATAGCAGAGCTAGAATCTAACCAAAGAAGGGAAAGGGCGAAGAGGTGAACCGTATCGACAGTTTCCTGTGTAATCCCCTTATTATCAAAAGGATTGAGGTCAAAACAACGGAATTCCAAATAAGTGACACCATTTGTCAGGTAATCACGATTACGTTTGCTTCCACGCAAACGAACAGGTGAATAGAACTCCTTCTCCGCAATCAGACGACCATCAGAAACACAGTCTTCTATATCAGAAATGTATTGTTCAAGACTGTCGTATGAAATCCTAACCTCATCATGGTTAACATAGCCATAGGAACTGTTACGAAGTGAACGAACAGGCTTAGTAAGTGGAGTTTCAAGAAATCCCTGCTCTGCTATTGGCGAAGCCCCGTATAAAAAAGTTAGGAGCCAGCGGAAGCGCAAGAAGTTTTGGGCTAGTTTGAGATGGAGGTCGTTACGGAAGTCCACCATGGAGCTGTAGCCGCTTTGCTGGTAGAGGCTTTGAACCAAATCCTTACCCAACTCCATATTGTAATGAATCCCCGACATTGATTGGAGAAGCTTGCCATAAGTTTCAGCCAGGTGCTTACGGTAGTTGCGTTCGTACTGGCTATCTAATTTTGCAATGCCAATCTCGTCTTCAGTGATTCTAGGGGGCATGGAAAGAGGCCAGAGGTACTCATCTTTTGAGATAGAACGTCCAGCTACATCAGTAATAGCTCCTAGAAATCGCAGAGCTTCACTAGTTGATGAGGCTACTGGAGTGATAAGCTCTAGCTGAGGCTCGCTGTAGTCGGTTTGGATATAGGGATGAAAAGAGCGATTTCCCAACACTTTCGGATGGGGCGTTTGTGCAACTTTGTGAGTAGATTTATTAATCCGCAAACTCTCCCTCTCTAAGCCAAATGTTGCTTGGAGGATAGGGAGGTTCTTGGGAGCGTTTTGTAAGAGTTGTTTTAGTGTCATCATAAACTCCTTGAAGTCATAGTATTCATATTTTACCGTAAATCGTTTTCTAAAATCAAGAATCGGCTACATATTAATGGCATAAATAGGAAATTTCTAAGACTTGATAGTTTTTCTTTATCTCCCTAATCAAGCTAAATATTATAAAAACTAAAACTCAAATAAAATCAAAATCTGACGAGGAAGTGAGACAAAGGCAGTACTAGAGTAGGGCAAGTCGAAACTGACAGCTATCAATTTGATTTTAATAGACTATAAAAAGGCCTGAAACCTTTTGCGATAAGGTTCCAGGCTTAGAAATAGAAGAATCACAAATCCAATTTTAAGTCTTGGTATGTAAGTGTGAAAGTGGACTCGACCTAACACCAAAAGTTTTGAGGATGTTGGGAGTATCTGACTAGCTAACCGTCCAGATATAATAGGGGTACTCATCTGGATTTTCTTTTGCAAAACTGTAAGTATCCACTATTGTTTGGGATTCTATATCGAAGGACACTAATTTATTTTGCACAGTAAAAAGAAGATGCCCGGTCTTATCAAAAGTAAAGAAGTCAATATAAGGAGATGCGCTGCCATTAGTTAAGCCAAGATCGGTTAAGTTAATAAGTTTCATTTCCTTGTTTTTAGGATTGAAAATGGTAAAACAAGAATATCCAAGCATATCATAACTGTGTTCGATGAAAATGAGGTCATTACAAGATGTCATTCGCATCGGAAATTGTTCTGGTAAAGGTAAAAACTCATTTTCTCCAGTCTTGGTATTTTTAACAAATAGCTGTCCAGTAGGAGTGGACTCTTTGGTAGTATTGTCTCGAATATCGACGTTAGCAGTGTATAATATCCCCTCAAGTGTTACTGATTCAACGAAGCGATATTGCTCACCATCAGATGTATGATATACTCCCCTTATAGTGGACAGTGAAATAACAAAAACATTTCACTAGAAACTATGAGGGGTTTTCGTATGTCCAAAAGAAGTCCAAAAAGTGTAGAAGAAAAATTAGAGGTTGTCTTAAGAT
>Ga0334887_1000420_pt1 | contig 69407 bp, 68 predicted proteins | sample GraSluR1_MG_10_FD_207217 | JGI IMG/M metagenome (GOLD analysis project Ga0334887, IMG submission 207217) | Sludge microbial communities from methane-producing bioreactor in Wageningen University, Netherlands - Granular Sludge_18_07-R1 | ecosystem: Engineered > Bioreactor > Anaerobic >...
CAATAAATATAAAAACATTAAAGAAAAAAAATCAGTGTAAATCTGTTAAATCCGTGTGCGAGCGTAGCGAGACCGTGTCAAAAAACACCTTGTTGCGCATAATCTGTCTACTGCTCAGTCGCTATTTGCTTTTCCGGCGGAAGCGGGCGAAGCGGCCTACGGGGTCCAGCAAAATAATAGTGATGAGCAGCAGGATAACAGCCAAACTACCGTCCAGAATAAAATTGTACTGCCATGGTGCCAGGGCTTCAGTCGGAATACTTTGGGCAATTCCTCCTCCCCCCATACCATAGCTGATTCTCTGAATAAAATTACTTATGGAAAAATGCATACCATACGACGGAAATATTGAAAACAATGCCACCAGCGGATTCATGTATGCTATCCAGGGGACAGTCGGCTGAGAGGAATTCCCCATGTTCACAGTACCCAAAAAAGCCGCCAGTGCCAGAGTGCCTGCCAGAAAGAAAAATACAATTATATAGCTTACTACCATAGAAACCTGGGTACGTCTAAAAATGGTGGAACAAAAGATTCCGATCGCCCCAAAGGTAACAGCAGTTACCAGGTATATTAGAAATACCCATGCAATTTCACTCAAAAGCACTCCTCCGAAAAAATACACCAGTGAAAAAACAGGTAATGACGCCAGAATCAGCAGAAGGATGTAGCTTATAGAAGCCAGCAGCTTATTCAAGACTATTGAAGCAGCTGAAAGGCGGGTACACAATAAGAGATCCAGGGTTTGCCTTTCTCTTTCTCCATTGATTACTCCTGCAGTTAAAGCTGGAGTAACAAAAGATACCAGCATAAGCTGAAAAACCGTCAGGATAACGTAAATCTGCGGCCCAATGTCGGGCGTGAAGCCAGAATAATACATTTGCTTTTCATTCATCCAGTAGTATCCCAGGCAAATAAGCCCCAGAACTCCGAGGTACAGACTTACTACCAGGGGAGATTTCCAGCTCCGCATCCGGGATATGAACTCTTTTCCCAGAATGGGATTAACTACAAAGGCTTTCATTACTGGACCACCCCTCTCGTAATCTGCATAAATACATCCTCTAACTTGCTCCTGGAGAGTGAAAAAGATACTACAGGAATCTCTGCCTGCATCAAAGCAGTAAGAATTCTGTTCATCTCCTGTTCGTCTCCTGAAAATGGAAGCTCCAGAATCCTATCCGCCGTGTTCAATACATTCATATTCATTTCATCTCGCAGAACAGCCTCAGCCTCGGCGGTTTTTTCCATGACCTTGATCTCCAGGGACTGCCCCTCTCTGGTTCTCTGCATAATCTCCTCGACAGTACCGCTAACCACCATCTGCCCCGCTTCAATAATGCCCATATGGGTGCATATTTCCGCCATTTCCGAGAGAATATGTGAGCTCACTATGATGGTTTTACCCATAGACTTGAGTTCTTTCAAGATTTCCTTCACTTCCAACCTGGCTCGAGGGTCCAGACCTGAAGCCGGTTCATCCAGAATCAATAGCCTGGGATCATGAATCAGGCAGCGGGTCAAGCAAAGCCTTTGCTTCATGCCTCTGGATAAAGAGTCCACATAAGCCTCCCGCTTATGACTCAAGTCTACCAGTTCCAGCAATTCATCAATAGTCTTTTTTCTTCTGGCAGATGGGATACCATAACTGGCACCGTAGAAGTCAAGGTATTCATCTACCTTCAAGTCATCATAAACCCCAAAAAAATCAGGCATATAACCTACCAGCTGTCTTATCCGGCGCGGATCAGAGATCACTTCTTCTCCATCAATCCAGGCCTTTCCTGAACTGGGGCGAAGCAATGTTGCGAGAATTTTAAAGGTAGTGGTCTTTCCCGCACCATTGGGACCGATAAAGCCGAAGATGGCACCTTCATCTACTTTGAAGGAAAGCTCATCAACTGCTGTAAGCTTTCCATATTTTTTGCTTAATCCTTCTACTTGCAGCATATTAGTCCCCCCCTTTGACTGAATCGTTCTCGTTCCCTGTATTTTGCTGTTTCAATCCTGGATTTTCTTCAGTCGGTGAATTTTCCGAGTCAGAATTTCTATCCAGATAATGTCCTTCCATAGTCATACTGAGACCGGTAACCCGAATACAAGGAGTTTTAGTGTTAGCTGTTCCTATTCGCAGCTTGATTTCCCCTGCCGGTGAGATAACTTCCCTCCAATTTTCAATAGGAATAGCTACAGGCTGACAGGCTATTTCTTCCCATCTCTCATGAGATAAATTGTATATTTCCACTTTGGCTCCCCTATTTCTGTTCTGTTCCAGGCCCAGCAGGAGTTTTAATTCATCAACTTCCAGGTTTTTCATGGAAAAAGGTATTTCCAGGTCAAAGTAAATCGTACCATTCTCCAGATAATAACCCATAATCTCCTGGTGGTAATTAGTGCCTTCTATGGAAACAACCCGTCCATTGATTAGCCCTGCAGGAACCGAGATCTTGTTGCCGCTCTGCATTTGTAGCTCCACTGGAGAAACCAGAAGAGTAGAATGGTATTCCATTCCACGATCATCCTTGATGTTCAGCCCATCCATAGCTTCTGCTGAACGGCCAAAAAACACTAACGATGCCTGCAACTCTCCTGAATAATATAATACGTCCATGGCCTGGCGACTGATTTGTTCATCTCTGGAATTGTTTTGTCTGTACCATTCGGGACGCTGAACCGGGTAATTCTCAAATATGCGGTAAAACATTGAGTTGCCGCGGTTGGCAGCATTGATTCTAGGGTGCAGATCTATTACCACTGATTCACCGGGAGCCATTTCCCCAATTTTTTGGTAGCCATAAGCATTTAATACCACACAATCAAAGAGCTTCATAGCTGTATCATTAGTCACCTTCCCCTGAATATGTCCATTACTGCTTTTAAGCTCAGCAGAAATTTCTCCCGGCTTGCTTACTATGTCACGACACTCAACGCTGCGCATGGACCATCTGCTGTCATCGCCAAACTTCACGCTGGTATCCTGATCCTGAAACACGGTAGCTATTGGCTTCTTTTCTTCTTCAGTTCCAATACTCCCACCTATTACTCTAATTCCGCTGTACCCATATTCATTCATGGGATATACACTTATCAGCTTCTCTCCCTGGAATTTAAAGGTGTAATCCTTTACCGTCGGGGCAAAAACTCCTATTGAAGAATTCACCTCGGCATAATCAAAGCCCGGCTCCAGTTTTACTATAGATATAACATTGGTAAAAACATCCCGGCCTTTGAGCTTGAAGCCCCAAACATAGGTAGCTGTAAAAAGGACTACAGCCAGTAAGGGGATAGCAACCCATCCCAGATCTCTCCTGTCGAACTTCTTCAACAGTAAGTATACCCCCGGGCCAAGTATTAAGACATAACCAAGGAGGAAAATTGCCAGGGTATTCCCATCCGGCAGATCAGATGCCGGTATACTGCGCAAGAGCGAGCTCATCCGCTGCGGCCCTCCATAGTATTTCTCTGATACAGCATTCCCCGCGCTTATAAGCTGGTGGGGATCAGTAGTGGACAGGATATTCCACCACAACTTTTCATTGCCCGCCCAGGACGCAAAAGGTTCCTGGGCCAGATCAAATCCCAGGTAAAGAACATTCCCCCGACCTGTATCACTGAGCACAATAATAGGTATAGCAGCATCCATTACCATTGGCTGCCCTTTTGTTAACTCACCTGTGCTGATAGCAAATTTACTTCCTGCCGGCAGCTTATTCCCTGCATATTTCTCCAGTTCGGGGAGAGCCGCAATACTCATACTTCCATTTGCTTTAAGCGGTAGTAGATTCCCTGGCACAGGAGATAAGGTCTTTTGCCAGGTTGAACCCCCAGCCACTACCAGCAAACCACCTCTTTCCACCCAGCTTTGTATGGCTGCAAACTGTTCTTTGCTTATAGTGCTGCTGGAAAAATTATTTAATGCCAGAACATCAAGATTATCCAATAAAAGACTATTTTCTGGTATATCCTTATCCTGCAATTTGATTACACTTATACGCTGGTTTCCGTTGCCAATCTTCAAGGCTGCCAGGTGATTCAGGGTTGAAGGATCCGAAGATAATACGCCAACCACCAACTCCTGGGGCTGCAAACTGGTTATGCGGGCCTTTTTTTCAGCTATTTTCCTGTCTGGGCTCATCAGCCTGACAGTAAAAGCGTTTCCATCTGTTTTGGGTATGTACATGCTTACCCTCTTTTTGCTGTTCTGGGGCAGTACCACCTTTTTGCTCTGTACGAATTTGCTTCCTTCACTACTGACACTTACTTCCAGATTCCCCTGGATTTCAGCCCCCTGGTTCTCCAGCATTATCTGCAGGGGGAAGGCCTGTCCCATCCTGGCATAGCCGCCAAAACCCGCACTCACTTCCATAGATAACGTTTCAGCGGCTTCAATAACTTGAGGGAAGATTAAACTCAATGAACAACAAAATAAGATGACGGCTATAGCTCCAATAATGCTGTGTAAATTCCTCATTTGCTGATACTCCTCCCCTCTATCGTTATTGGTATTTCTTTATTTGGTATTTGTATTTCTTTTTCCGGTACAGCTTCCTCCTCTGACTTCTCCTGTTTTCCTGCCAGAGTCAGAACTTCCAGATCATATTTCAGAGCCAGGGTTCTGACCACAAGTGGTGAGTTCTGGCTGTCATCCAGGCTTATAAAGCCGGTTTTGAGCCCTTCCTGAGCCTTGCTCAGATACACTGCTTCCACATTATTGGCCTTTGCCATCTCCTCTGTCTTCTGTAAATCAAAATTCCCGGCCAATTTTTCAATATCCTGCAAACCCACAAAGATTAATGGGACCCCATCGTTTAGCAATTTTTCCAGGGCAGTATGTCTTTCTTCCTGCAAAACTTTTTCTTGCTGATCCGGGAATATCCATAGAGCATCAATACTATTGCCCGACAGGTACTGAATATCCTTGACACTTACAGGCCACCACTCCAGAGGACTCCTCTCATACTGTTCAAATATCTTTTCGTCTTCTGTAACAAAAGCTACCCGAATTCCATATGAAAGATCAATTTCCCTTCCTTCCACATCAAAAAAACGGGGTTCCACTTTGCTGCTTTCCTTTGGAATCCCGGCAAGGATTACCCGCTGCTTGACTGGAATCTCCACTGTCTGTCCATCCTGTAAAGTTAATACGGTTCTGCTTACCCGGGGATCTTTACAGAAGCCATAAAAAACACCCTCGGGGTGCCAGCCGCAGTCCACCGGATTTACCCCCATATAACTGGCATTAAAATTCATTCCTTCTTTAAGCCTTAAGCCTCCCCATTTCTTTTCCACCAGGCGAAGCCCCAGGATATAGCCTCTATTGTTAATATTATAGGGTAGTTCCTGTTCAGGAATAAGCATATCAAAATCAAGCTTGAAAACCAGATAAGTCTTTTTGTCAATTTCTGCGACATCTAAAATTTCCAATGCCAGGAATTCTTTCTGATAAGGTTCATATGGTTTTCCCTTCAGCAATCCGGGCACTTCTTTTTCCAGTTCCTTCAAAACCTCTTCGGCAATCTTTTCATATGACATAGTGGGTGGCGAATAGTAATATTTATCGAATGCAATCCAGCCACCCACCAGCAGTATCAGGAACACCGCCCCCACAAGTATTTTCTTTTTCACTCCATTATCCCCCCACTATGCTTTATTCCAACAGGCATAAAATACCTTAATTTTTCCCATCTATTTTTATACGGTGTGGCAAAGTGTTTCCTTTCACTTGTTCATCTTTCAGGAAAAAATTTATCCCTGAATTACAATTACAAATTACTAAAACAGGGATTGGAAATGAAAGATAAAAGCAGTCTTACAAATTCCAACCCCTGTTTCCAGGCCGCAGATCATAAATTTGACAGGAAGAGGAACTCCCTGTCAAATTTCCTTAGATATTCTCATTTTTTAGATACTGAACAGCTCTGGCATATTGCTTATCGATTTCCTTGAGCAATTGCTGCAGCTTCTTGTTCAAGGCGTCCTGAGTACTGTAGTCCAGTACTCCGTAAGAGTGCAGAGCGTTATCTCTCTGGAAATCCTTAATAGCAGCATAAGTTCTTTCATCCAGCCTCATATCCGGAACATCTACATCATAACCGCTGATACGAAGAATTTTCTCGGCATTATACACATCTATTCCTTCCTCATTTAAGCCCGGCTTTGCAGTCCGGCTCAGATCAGCAATACTATTTAGGTAAATCCCGGCAACCGGCTCATGGTCTCCCACAACTATATCAGGGGTCAGACCATACCCGTCAATATTTCTTCCCTTCGGGGTTTTGTATATTCCTGTAGTTATCTTGGCCCAGCCAATAATTTCATCGCTGCCGGCTTGAACCCCATAGCGGCTAAGCAAGCTGTTGCCATCCACTATTCTGGCAGAAAAATATTTACCATAAATATTGCAGGCTTCAGGCGTTAATATAGGAATTATACTCTGAACCCTGGCTTTTCCATAGGTTTTAGTACCTACCAGTATACCGGCTCCACTATCCTGAATCGCCCCAGCCAGGATTTCGGAAGAACTGGCGGTCATCCCATTTACCAGCACCACAAGCTGATACTTTGTACTCTTAAGAGAAGATTCATAGATAAGATCCCCGCGGCTGGGAGCCCTGAATTCCAAAGTGGCAATAAGGCCTTCGGGAACAAAGTTTCGAGCAACAGCTACCGCTTGACTGACTTCTCCTCCAGTATTATTACGCAGGTCCAGAATCACTTTTTCTATCCCATTATATTCCATATCAGTCAGTGCCTGCAGCAAATACTCATTGGTATTGGAATTAAAGGTTTCAATCGAAATATAGCCTATGCCATCTCTGATATTATAATTGACCGGGTTTAATTTGATACGGCCTCTTGCTACACTTATGGACAACAGCTTATCATTGTTATCCCGGATAATACCCAGACTTACCCTGCTGCCTTCTTCACCCTTTATCAAAGCAGCAACTTCATCTATACCCTTTCCCCTGACATCTTTTCCATCTACACTAGCTATTTTATCTCCAGAAAAAAGTCCTGCTTTTTCAGCCGGTGATAATGGAAAAACCTGAGTAATCATTACATAATCTCCCAGGCAGGTCAAAACGACCCCAATTCCTTCATACCTTCCATCAACTGACTGCAGAAATTGTTCAGCTTCTTCAGTGGTATAGAACTCGGTATAATCATCCAGGCTATAAAACATTCCTTTGATGGAATTTTCCAATAATTGGGTGTTGTCGACATCGAAATGATAATTGTCTTTGACCAAATTCATTACATCCTGCAAGTATTCTCCATTGCTCAACTCCCCGGTACCTTCGCCGGCTATTGCCAGCGGTATGGGCAGAACCCAGGTGAATAGCATTAGCAGAAGCAAAAGCCTTGATAAGCTGCCTTTCATAAAAGCCCTTCTTTCCTTTATTCTCAATCTATAACTGGCTAAGGATCTCTACCCCGTCCCCGGTAACCCTGACAGTATGTTCCCACTGGGCTGACAGAGAATTATCCACCGTAACTGCTGTCCACCGATCGGCCAGTATCCTGCATTTGTGGCTGCCGGCGTTCACCATAGGCTCAATGGTAAAAACCATATTGGGTACCAGTACCATGCCGGCATCTCTTTTTCCATAATGCGGTACAAATGGCTCTTCATGAAATTCCAGTCCCACTCCATGGCCCCCAAATTCCTGAACGGTAGAAAAGCCATGAGAATTTGCATGTTGTTCTATTGTATAAGCAATATCACCGGTGCGATTAAAGGGTTTTACCTGTTCAATACCGAGGGTGAGACATTCGCGGGCCACTTCTACCAACTTGCGCGCTTCATCTGAGACTTCTCCAATCATGTACATTCTCGAAGCATCACCATAATATCCATCCAATATACAGGTGACGTCAATATTGACTATGTCTCCTTCCTGCAGAACAGTCTCGTCGGGAATCCCGTGGCATATGACATTATTTATGGAAGTACAAGTGCTTTTGGGATAGCCCTTGTAGTTCAGAGGAGCCGGATAGGCCCCGGCTTTTACTGTAGCTTCATGGACCCAGGAATCAATTTCGATAGTCTTTACTCCTGCCCTTACACGCTCTTCGAGCATATCCAATATCCGACAGGTTAATTGTGAACTCCTTCTGATCCCATCAATCTGCTTTTCCGTTTTTATCAGTTTTCGGGGCGGAATCTGGCATCCCTTGCGTTTCATATCCATCAGCAGCAGGTCCTGTTCCATATGACATTTTTTATATTTCTCCCCACTCCCACACCAGCAGAGATCATTTCGTGAAAGTTTTTTAATCATTTCTTCCTCCTTGACAAAATTGAGCCAAAAAATTATTTTCGATTAATTATAACACAAGTTATTTTTATCTCAGAAACGCTTTAGAGACTTTTAAAACCTGGAGCATGATTCTTTAATGATATATACTAATAAAAAACATAGAGCTTTCAATAATCAAGCAGATTCTTATTTTATACACAAAACCAAGGAGGCTACATTATGATTATTTATGGACCAGTTCCATCTCGCCGATTGGGTCGCAGTCTGGGGATCAACAATATCCCTCCTAAAATATGCAGCTATTCCTGTGCTTACTGCCAGCAGGGACATTCATTCAAAATGCAGTCTGAGAGGCAATTATTTTATCCTGCTTCACAAATTTTCTCCGAAGCCAGGATAAAAGTTGAGCAGGCAACAGCTGATAATGAGACAATAGATTATCTCAGCTTTGTCCCTGATGGAGAACCTACATTGGATTTAGCCCTCGGGGAAGAAATTGAAATGCTTAAAGCATTGGGAAAGGTAGCTGTTATCACTAATGCTTCCTTAATCTGGCGGGAAGATGTCAGAAGTGAACTGGGAAAAGCAGACTGGGTTTCTCTAAAAGTCGATGCCGTTGATGAAGATATCTGGCGCAGAATAGACCATCCTCTTAAAAGACTATCATTGGATTCCATACTTGACGGAATTCTAAACTTTGCTGATTCTTTTTCAGGTAAACTGGTTACTGAGACCATGCTGGTAAAAGGCATAAATGATAGCGAGGAATGTCTGAATAATATTGCCAGCTTCCTGCATAAATTTACACCGAGCATTGCATATCTGGCAATCCCTACCCGACCTCCTGCAGATAAAAGGGTCCAGGCTCCAGACGAATATACAATTAACAAGGCTTTTCAAATCTTTAACAGCCATATCAGCCAAACTGAATATCTTATAGGTTATGAAGGCAATGACTTTTCTTTTAGCGGAGACCTGGAAGAGGATATTCTAAGCATTACTTCCGTTCACCCCATGCGGGAAGATGCTGTGCAGGAATTTCTGGATAAAAGCGGAGCAAGCTGGGAAGCAATCAAGGAATTGATTAAAGAGCAAAAGCTGCTCGAACTATCATTTCAGGGTAATAAGTATTATATGAGGAAATTGGTATAATACAAAAACACTACGAGAGCAAATAGAAAATGGCATATGGATATTTAACTGTATTCCGGGAGGATGAAATGAAGATTATCCTCCCTTTATATCTTCTGCCTGCTGCTGCTTTCAATAATAAATAATTCTCCATCACTCAGGGATTCAAAATCCAGGTTTCCAGGGATTTCCCGCAGGGTAATAATCAGCTCGGCAGTATCTTTTGTCCATTTTGTCTCAGCGCAATCCGGAGAAAAACAAAAGCTGAAGCGAGGAGGATTTGCCAGGCGCGCCTTGCTTATACCCTGTATACAATCCCCCAGGCACAGGGAACCCTTAACCTGAACATTAAGATCGGGAGAATTCAATTTTCCCAGGTGGTCCTCAGCGATTACTGCCATTCTCACAGCTATGTGAAGATCCTGGCACTCTTCCTGGTGATAAACTATAGCCTGTTTTTTTATCAATCCCTGCCGCATTTCCCGGTCTTTGCCCCTGATATATGGAGTATCCGGGGAAAAGACTATATCGTTTTCATAATAGGGTTTTATATCCAGGACCGGGGTGCCTCCTACAGCGTCCAATCCACTTACATAAAGCAAATTTTCTTCTATCTTTTCCAGCTTTGCCAGAGACATAGCCACCGGATTGGGACGAGCAAAAGCCCGCAGGGCAAAAACTCCATATTCCGGCAGATCGGGATTCACTTTGACTGGATTCACCCGCAAGATATCCCGGGGAGCTTTATGGAACCAGGCCAAAACCCATATATGCGAGTTTTCTTCCAGCCCCTTTAAAGCAGCAGCATATTGGGGGTATACTTCTATTACGGCAGTTAAGCCTCCAAGAGGCATCTCATCAGGATTATCTGTTTGAGAAACCACCTGTCCCACCGGTTTCAGTACTATATCTTCCATTAATAATCTCCTTTCGCAGTACATAATCATCAGGCAATACAATTTTTATTGCTCCCGCCTGCCCGCTCAAAAAACCAGAATCATTCTACTTCCAGCTCAACCAGGTACCTTACCCAATTGGAAATCGCTTCATTTTTGGAAATCAATTGCAGGCAATGATAGTCCGGGGTAATGATAGCATCCTGATCTGCCATAAGATCCTTTAAAACACAGGCCTTCTTATAACCGTCGATCCCAAGAGCAATTAATCTGCTGCTTCCCTCGCGTGGTTTGGCCTTTGCCAAAACCAATGCCACCGGCACTCCATTATAGACCTTGACTTCTGATTTTTTTCTGCAGTTATAATATGGAGCAACTATCACAGTCTCATTTTCTACAAAATCAGCATAGGTAAATTCATAAGGATTTTCAACATTGCCACTGATCTTAACCTTTATGGAATCAACAGAAACATCTTCTCTTTTAACATCAGGGTAATTATCCATAACCCCATCTCCTTCTTATTTTTATTCTAGCAGTTTAGAAAAAAATAGATATAGCTCATTTTTGCTGACTTGATCAGGTAAAAATATATTGTCTGCCAGCTTCCAGCTTAGCAATTTTTATATCCATATCATAAAGATATGAAAGATTCTCAGCATTCATTATTTCCTTTCCCTGCCCCTCTTTAAACAAACTGCCATCTTTAAGCATCAAAACCTCATCGGCAAAATCCAGTGTAAGATTGGGATCATGCATAGCGATAATAGCAGCACAATCATTCGTTTTTACTATACTGCGCAAGGCGGTCATGATCCCCCGCTGATTGCAAAAATCCAGATGAGAAGTAGGTTCGTCCAATATAAAATATGAGGCCTCCTGAGCTATGGCCCGGGCCAGAAAAACCATCTGTTTTTCTCCACCGCTGATTTCCATATAAGAACGTTCTTTCAATTCCCAAACACCTACCATGTCCAGGGCTTCTTCAGCTATCTTATAGTCTTTTTTTCCTGGTCTGGCAAACAGACTCAGGTGAGGATTCCGTCCCATAACCACCATATCCAGTACTCTATAGGGAAAAACCCCATTATGCTCCTGGGGAACAAAACCCAGTATTCTGGCTATAGTCTTTGAACTGCTCTTTCGTACGTCCAGGCTTTCTACCAGCACTGTCCCCTGTTCAGGCTTTAAAGTACCATTGAGAAGACGCAGCAAAGTGGTTTTTCCTGAGCCATTGCGCCCCAGAATAGCATAGACTTTCCCTCTTTCAATACGAAAACTGCAATTTTTGATTATTAATTTCCTGCCAAAAGCAAAACTCAGCTCATGGGCTTCTATAGCCAAAAATCATACCACCTTTCGCGTTTATCGGCATTATGGTTTTGCTGATTACTATCTCCATGCGTTTCCCCGCCCTTTGATCAATAAATAGGCAAAGAACGGCGTTCCTATAGCAGCAGTGAGTATACTGATAGGTATTTCCGAACTGCTTAAACAGCGGGCCAGATTATCCATTAACATTACAAAGCCTCCCCCTATCAGTATGGACATAGGCAGAGAGAATTTGTGATCAGGTCCCACAAGCATCCTGGCAATATGAGGCACAACCAGTCCTACCCAGCCGATAGTACCCGACACACTTACACAGGCAGCAACCATTAAAGTAGCCACAGAGATGAGCAGGAGTCTCAGGAAACGTACATTTATCCCCAGGGAAGATGCTTCTTCATCTCCCAGAGAAATGATATTTATTTTCCAGGCCAGCAAAACCAATAATGCTATACAGGGTATTACCACCAAAAGAAGATTAAAAAGCACTTCCCAGTTGGCACGATAAAAACCGCCCATTATCCAGAAAACAATAGCCGGTAAATCTTCATAGGGATCAGCTGCGTATTTAATAAAAGACAGAGCCGCGCTGAAAAAGCCGCCCACTACCATCCCTGACAAAATTAACATTACTACCGGCTCACCACGGCTAAGCCGGGCAATTCCATAAGCCATAGCCATGGCCATGATTCCAAAACTAAAGGCCAATACTTGTATTAAATATGGATTGGCTGAATACCGGGAAAGAAGTATGCCCAGGGCCGCCCCCAGGCAACAACCGGATGAAACTCCTAGTATATCCGGCGAAACCAGGGGATTACGAAACATCCCCTGAAATAGACTCCCTGCTGCTGCAAGTGCCGCTCCCACTGTCATCGCCAAAAAGATTCGGGGCAGCCTTATATAATAAAAAACACTGGCTTCCGGGCTATTCAACCATTCAGCTGGTGCAATTGCAAACAACTGCACCAGCTCCAAAGGCTCTATATGATACCTCCCCCAAAAAAGGGAAAAACCAAATATCAAAAAGACCAGTATAGTGGAAATGAATATATTAAGCTTGGGTCCTGTTTTATTTTGATTGTCCTGCAATACCCTTTGCATCTAAATTCTTGCCCCCGAGTTCTGTATATGTTTTGCCAAAAAAGTCCTGGTAATACTTATCTACTTCCGCTTCGAGATCTATGTCCGCAAATTGATCGGGGTAAAGGATTTTTGCCATCCACAAAATCCCCATAGCAGATTGGGGAATCGGGAAACTCCACTGTCCCAAACTGGGGAAACTGTATAGCTCTCCATCCTTGACAGCCTGTACCGCATTAAGACCCGGGTTCATTTTAACCGCATCTTCCATGCTCTCTTTGCAATATGGATCAGCTACTATCACCTCTGGATTCCAGGCCACCATTTGTTCAGGAGATACCTCAGCCCATCCCCCTTGAAGTTCAGCAGCCACATTAATACCACCAGCTTTTTCAATCAGGTAATGCTGGTAAAAATCACTCCCGCAGCTGGATAGGACACCATTGGCTCCTGCCAGATAGACTTTGGCTCTTTCAGCTTCAGGCAGATCTTTAAGTTTTTCTGCTACCATGGCTATGGTAGCATCATAATAGTCTATAACTTTTTGAGCATTTTCCGTACAATCCAGTATTTCCCCCAGTAATAAAGTTGCCTCTTTCATTTGCGCTGCGGACTCTGGAATAAGTACCACAGCAGCTACGCCCTGGCTTTCCAACTGCTTGATAAGTTCCTCACTACCCTTGCCTGACCAAACAAATACCACTTCCGGTTGAGTAGCCATCAATTCCTCCATGTTTATGCCTTTTTTGTCTCCAACCGTCGGGATATTAGCTATTTCAGGATAAACGCCAGTGGTATACGAACTTTTTGTTGTCCCCGTATCACAACCAACAATTTTATCCTGCCCGCCAACGGCAAATACCAGAAAAGAGCAAGGACGCCAGGTGGTCACAATTCGGTTTACCTCCGCCGGTATAACAACTTCCCTGCCTGCCTGGTCAACTATAGTCCTGGTATCCGTTTGTTCTGGAGCAGGAGCAGCAGTTTCTTCGCTCTTTCCGCAACCTGCCATTAAAGACATGGACATGAGCAAAGCCAGCATCAGAAATATTGAAATAAATTTACGTGAATTAGCTTTTTCAAACATACTATCCCTTCCTTTCTCTTAATAAAAAACACTCATATTATTGGACAACAAGCCGCACAACATCTCTAACCCAATAGGATGCGTCTTTACCATCCATAATTATTTGCAGATAACCATTTTCCTGGCTCAACAGGATTTCCTGGTTTGCCATTACGTCTTCAAGAACATAATTTTGCTTGTAATTGTCGGCTCCTATAATGGTTAGCTTGGTAGTTTCAGGCAAGGGTTTGGCTTTTTCCAATATAAGAGCCAGTGGTACTCCAGTGTATTCCTGAGGGTCCAGGGTTTCTTTACAGCTTGTGTATGTAGCTGTCACCGTGGTCTCCTGTCCGGTAAAATCAGAGTAGGCAAATTCCAGTTCTTGCTCTACGTTACCCTCAACCTTAGCCTTGAGAATAGTTTGGTCAATCTCAGTTTCAGGGGCTTTTCCCTGCTCGCTGGCAACTTTATTGATGTCTTTGCCAAGACCTGCATCACTTTCATCAACAGCTGCCTGGCCGCCACAACCGATAGCTGCTGACACAATAAATAAGAACAAGAGCAATAGTAATAAAGACTTCTTTGTTTTCATAAGAACACTCCTTTATTATTTTTCTCTTTTTCTCTCAACCACCCCCTGAATCGCAAACGCTCAGGCCCTGAGAGCATAAGCTCAGCTATTTGCACTCAAAAAAATACCAGGTACGAAAAAGACGTACCTGGTACCGTAGACAATTCTTTCTTTCATTAATAAAGACCACACCTAAAGTCCAGCCTCATAAAAAAAGAAATCAGGCAATCTTCTTTCCGCACCGGGAGGCATAGCCGTTTCCAGCTATACCCTGCCGGCCTGAAAACCATAGCTTTTTAGCTTTAGGTATACAGGCTCGAAAATCACGACAGACCAATATATTAATTGATTTTTATTTCTACACAATTAGAAGATATTCCTTCTTTTCAGCAAGTTAAATTAATCAGCAAAGCAGAGACATAAATGACACGCAAGCATTTGCTTACCCTCGCATTTCTTCGTTAATATACTTCTTTAGCTCCTTTTTCCCGGGAACTTTTCCAAACACTTTAACCTTATCATTAATAACCAGAGCCGGGGTCATCATCACTTTATAGCTCATTATACGGTCGATTTCTTCAACCTTTTCAACACCTGCCTCTACATCCATCTCTGCCAGAACATTGTAAACCTCTTTTTCAAGCTTTTTGCATTTAGCACACCCAGTACCCAATACCTTGATATCCATTTAAAACATCTCCTTTATTAAATAATATTTACATAAAAAATGCCCCGTAGAGCCAGCCAGTCAGACTGGCCATCAGAACAACCAGCAGAAAGTAGGCTCCCGTTTTTTTCAGGCCCATTATCCTGTTAACCACCAGCAGATTGGGTATGCTTACAGCCGGACCGGCCAGCAAGAGAGCCAGAGCTGGTCCCTGATTCATACCCAGATCCATTAAACCTTTGACTATCGGCACTTCGGTTAAGGTTGAAAAATAGAAAAGGGCACCGACCAGCGAGGCTGCGAAATTAGCACTCAGACTATTATCCCCCACATAGCTGGAAATCCATTCCGGCGGCAATACCGTGGTTACCATTCCCACTACAAAAACACCGACCAACAAAGTAGGTACTACCATCTTGACCAAACTCCAGGTTTCCTCCATCCAGGAAATGAACTCTCCTTCCTGGAAATAATGATGCACCATAATAGCCAATGAATTTATAAGGCTGATATCTATGGCTACTTTAATCCACAGAGCCAGTTTGCTGGTACTGACTATTAATATGGCCACCATGACCACAAAGAAAATCGCCAGGAATATCCCGGATTTTTCGCTAACTTCATCAGGTAAAGCATCATTTTGCGCATTTCTCTCGCTTTCCTCCCGGCGAAACAAGAAAGCCATAATAATTCCAATAAACATCGCAAAAACTATAGCTCCGATTCCGCGGGCCAAACCCATGTGCCAGCCAATGGCACTACCGGTCAAAGCAATAGCCAATATATTAATTGCCGGTCCCGAATACAAAAAGGTAATAGCAGGTCCCAGGCCTGCTCCCAGATTATAAATACCAGCAAAGAGCGGCAAAACTGTACAGGAACATACGGCCAGAAGCATACCGGAAACCGAAGCCACCGAATATGCCAGCCACCTTTTGGCCTGCGCACCAAAATACTTCAGAATAGCACCTTTGGTAAGCAATACCGCCATGGCCCCGGCAATAAAAAAGGCCGGCACCAAACACCCGATTACGTGTGCCGAAAGATAAGAGAATACTTCATTTATTCCTCCCAGCAAGATTTCAATGAATACCTGCATCTATAATCCTCCTAATTCACAGATCGATAAATATTAAATAAGCCCCTGTACATCATAGGAAATTCAAGTCACAACAGGGAAAAGATTTACTCCTATCGTTTACACATACCAGGAACAATTTCTCTTATTCGGGAACACTCTTCTTCAAATCCAGAGACTTTTTCCAGTGGTTTCTGCATAAAATCATCAAACTCTCCCATTATCTTCTCATAAAATTCATGATTAAAGCTGCAATTGCGTCTCTGCCCCTCACGTCTTTCGCTGACCAGCCCTACCTGCTTTAAAATCTTTAAATGTTGTGATATACGAGGCTGGCTCATTTGCAGTACCTCTTCCAGTTCACATACGCACAGCTCTTGTTCGGCCAACATCCTGACTATTTTCAAGCGAGTCGGTTCACCCAGTGCCTTAAAAAAATTTTCAAACATTTTGCCTATCTCCCATGTTATATAAGTCTTTAATTATATTATTATATAACATAATATTTTACAATATAATATTAAAAATTTAATATGAATGATGAATAAAGCATAATTCTTTTGCATATACTATTAGGTAAATAATTTTCGGCCTGTTAGCAACTATATGCACAGTAGTTTCAGTAATAAACAGCTACAATACAAGTAGATGCTCATAAAGTCAAATTCTTTCTTGAAATGGCTCAGTAAAAGATGTATAATACTCTTTGCGGGCGGGTGTAGCTCAGTGGTAGAGCCCCAGCCTTCCAAGCTGGTTGCGAGGGTTCGATTCCCTCTACCCGCTCCATTTTTTTGTCCCTGTAGCTCAGCTGGATAGAGCAACGGACTTCTAATCCGTAGGTCGGGGGTTCGAATCCCTCCGGGGACGCCACTTTGATACGAACTAACGTGGTGGGTGTAGCTCAGTTGGCTAGAGCACCAGATTGTGGCTCTGGGGGCCGTGGGTTCAAGTCCCATCATCCACCCCATTTTACCCTTGACACGATAATAAACATCCTAGTATACTCATTACTGTTGGGGTGTAGCCAAGCGGTAAGGCAACGGACTTTGACTCCGTCATGCGTTGGTTCGAATCCAGCCACCCCAGCCATTCAAGGGCCATTAGCTCAGGCGGTAGAGCACCTGACTTTTAATCAGGGTGTCGGAGGTTCGAATCCTCCATGGCTCACCATAGAAAATAAGTACCCGCGCAGCTTTGCGCGGGTTTGGTTTTTTCTGAAATATTTATATTTATAAGGAGCCACTCGCCAGGAATTATTATTTTAACCTTATTATTCATCATCAATCTTAATAACCCCCCACCACAAAAAGCCCCAGCCTTGTGACCAGAGCTTTATTGACGAATATTTTATTAGATGTTATCCTATACTTAATTAAAGGAGTTGCCGCTTTTGCTCGGCGGCAGGTCCGAATGTTGAACTAGACCGCCTTATTCAGGCGGTCATGTTATTTTCTGAGCATAATGCACAGGGAAATAACCCCCACAATTACCAAGCAGAATTGAAACAATTCGCTATATGTAATCATAGGCATCACCTCCCCTCAAAGGGAAAGTAACCTAACCGCCAAACGGCAACTCCGATATCATATTAACATATACTACCTAAAGGAAACACCCGCCTCAAGCGAGTGTAGTTTTCAAATGTCTTGACAGCCTTGAATTTGCGTTCTTTCATGTCATCCCCATAAACGTACCTGGCAGCCTGTGTGAATAAAGCTGCATAAGCTATTAATCATCCAGACAAAAGCCCCACAAATAAGCAAAAGAACATACACAATTTAAAATTAATAAATATCGTAGAGCTTAAGTTTCCGATATAATGTAACCCGGGAAAAGCCCATTTCTGCAGCTACCCGGGTTATATTGCCATTATGTTTTTTCATAAGAGACTTGATTTCGTTGGATTCATCAAGCATAATAAGCTGCCTTTTCCGGGCTTTGTACGATTTTTCGTTACCACCGGAACTGCTGCTGATATGTGGAAGAGGCATGGTATTTTCTTGATTGATATTCAACTGCAAATCTTTCAGCCTGATTAAATCAGGCTCTTTACCTATTATCATTAATCTCTCAACTATATTTTGCAGTTCCCTGACATTCCCCGGCCACTGGTATTGTCTTAACTCTTCCGCCAGAGGCGATGGTATGAATTTATTTATAAATTCTACCGAGGCCCCCATCCTGGTCAGGTAGTATTTTGTTAATAGGATAATATCTTGATCTCTTTCACGCAAGGGTGGAATATAAACAAAAATTACATTGATCCGGTAATATAAATCCTCGCGGAATCTGCCGGCACTGACCTCTTCATAAAGGTTTTTATTGCTAGCACAGATAACCCGTACATCAACCGGAATTTCTTCAAAGTCTCCCACTCTGGTAACTTTTCTTTCCTGCAGTACTCTCAATAATGCCACCTGGGCTTCAAGCGACATATCGCCTATTTCATCCAGAAAAAGGGTGCCTCCCCTGGCCGCTTCAAATTTTCCAGCCTGGCCACCACGTTTAGCTCCCGAAAATGCGCCATCGACATAGCCAAACAACTCGCTGCTTACCAATCCTGGAGGAATAGCGCCGCAATTCACTGCAATAAAGGGACCATCCCGCCGAGAACTCTCATAGTGAATAGCGCGGGCAATAATATCTTTACCGGTACCGCTCTCCCCCTGTAGCAGTACATTGCTCATATTGTCGACTGCCATACGGGCAATATGAATACAATCTGAGAGTTTTTTACTTTTGCCCATTATACTGTTAAATCCATGCTGCTTAGGATAGTGGACTTTTGTCTTCACAGTTTTGTCATCCCGGTGAACAAAAATCACTGCACCGGCAATATCTCCATTTTGATCCTTAATCATCTCTATAGTAGTTTTTGAATTGAAATTCTTTATAAGAAAATCAATATTAACAAATGGGTCATCATTATATTCAGGTTTAATTATAGAACAGCCTTTACATAGATCACGAAAATGAGCACCTATGATTTCCCGTGATTTTTTTCCGATAATTTGTTCAGCTATCAAATTGGCATATTCAACTATTCCTTCAGCATTCAGTATCATTATTCCATCATTCACACTATTGCTCAGCCGCTTAAGTACTTCTGAGGTTGAAATCAGTTTACTATTTAGTTCTTTAATAGTAATATCATCCATCATTTTATCAACTGCTTTCACTAGAACTGATAAAACATGGCTGTGGTCTTCACCTACAGGACCAATTAAACCTAATGCGCCAAATAAATTGCCCTGGAGATCAAAAACTGGTATAGCAGAACTAACACTTTCGTGTAAAGCACTGCAATAATGTTGGGCACCTGCAACCTGAGCAGTCTCTTGTTTCAAAACTGCTATACTCAATGCATTGGTACCTACCCTTTCTTCACTCCAATTATCTATAAGTCTCCCGTGGTTTGCTATACATTTTAGAACACAGGCATTCCGGTCAACTAGATATAATTGAAATCCAGATCCCTTTATACTGTCTATAGCTTGTTTCATAATAGGATAAAAGAGAGATAAATAGGCTTGCACTTTGTTGGCAATTTTGGAGGGTTTTTCTATATGATTTACAAATTTGATTTTCTTATAAGGATCCAAACCGGCATTATAGCAATTTCCCCATGATTCCACTATTACAGTACTAACTCCTGCCGGATTGAGCTCTCCATGACTCACTAAATTATTCCATTTAGATAACAATAATTCCTGCTCTTTCATATCAACGTGATTCACTTATATACACCTACTTTCAGTTGCCGAACAAAGAAAAAACTATAAATACTACAAATATAAGCAGGTATAAAATTCTGATAATCCTTCCCATTAACACCGGGACAATTTAAAATCTCTTCAGTCGAATTTGCGGGATTATACTATGTTTATATTATATTATAGCATATCATCAGCAATTTCCGTTTTATGGTAATCCGCCATTAAGCTACGATATTGCCTGTTTATCCATGAAAAAAACTTACTCTACTTGTTCAAGAGACTTTACAAATATTTTTGCCTTTTTAAAGGATTGCCTTCAGCATTTCATGTTCCAATTCCATCACCTGGCAATCACTGCAATAGTATATTTTTTCAATACTATTAGCCCATCCGCTATTGATAAGATCCTCTCTTACTTTTTCTATAAAAGACCTGGTTCCGATTATTTTTTGACAACCTTTGCATTTTATCAAATCATCAATCTTTACTGCTACATTTGCTTCTTCAAAAAGGCTTTCCATATCCAGGGCTTTATTAATAGAAATGGCTTTCTCTGCACAATTTTCTACACAGGTACCGCAGCCGATACATTTGGAATAATTGTGCTTGATTATGTTGCCCTCAGGAGTCTCTTCCATGGTAATAGCCTGGCAGGGACATTTCTCCCAACAAGAACCGCACATGGAACATTTTTCAGGTTCTATGGAAATACAGTAAAAAGGCAAGGGTGAATCATAATATTTATTCATCTTACTCCTGGTGTTTACTAAATTGCTCAGACTCCGAGCAAACTTCAATCTACAATCCTTTTCCTCAGAGTCAAACTTTATTTGATTCCCAATCATATTATTTGACCGCTTGTCCGGCTTTAATAAATTAAAAAATTGCTCAACAGCACTTTTATCATGCATTTTTCCCAATTGCAGGGGACAACCCACACCACCGCCTTCCAAAAGTTCTTTTATAAAAGAAAACATGCCCTCCCATTTTTTAAGGGCTTTTTGCCGGGGACAATTGGATTCGGGACATAATAAAATAATTCTGTTAAACCCCAGTTCTACCGCTCGTATCAAATGCAGATATGATACTGAAGCTAGGCTGGGCACCTGGACGATAAGAAATGAGTGTTCATTAAGCAATTCAGGACTAAGCTTATTTATTCTTTGGCACCCGGCAGCACAGCTTATTATCAATGATAAACCGTCATCTAATTCAATTCCATCAGCCAGGTTTTCCAAAAGTGCTAATCCAGCCGGTCCGGTAAAAGAAGGTATCTGAATACAGCCAAATGGACAGCAAACTGTACACCAACCACATTTTATGCATTTTTCTTCCCGCAAACATATTTTCCCATCCTTTTTCACCAGTGCCCCGGTAGAACAGGAATCCACACATAACTGGCAGCTGCTGCTGGCTGCTATGCAGCTAGCACTATTTATTACGGGGACTTCTTCATATTTGCCCAATTTCAAAGGCATTTTAAAAAACTCCCGTCTATTAATAAGCGGTTTATCGATAGACTCGAACATTTTTATTATTCCTACCGGTTCTGCCTTTTTGGCCACTTCCCATCCGGCTAATATTTTTGCTGTATAAGCATTTATTAACAGCCTGACATATTCACCGCTTGCATCATCAGTTTTCAGTGACCTCCTCTTTATATCTGCAAATTCGCATGCAAATAAGGGAATACCCGTGGACTCCAAAACATCTTTCCATTTATCAAGATATTTCTGTTCTGTACATCCAAGCACCAGTAATCCATCCGCCTGTCCCTTTATTCTTTTTAGCAAGCCTGGTTCCATACAGAGCTCATCCACTATTTTTATAAAAGAAATATTTGGATGACGGCTGCAAAATCCCTTAATAGAATCCAGATTCTGCAACTTGCTGCTGTTCTTATTGCTGCAGGAGCAGATTAATACAGCAATTTTGAGTTCTGACAAAGCTATCCCTCCATATCTGAATGAAGATAACTGGCATCCCTGGACACAAAGTTTCTGGTAATAAGCGATAATAGTTGATAGAAATCCAAATCAGCGCTGTTTTCTATTACTTCGCAGAACTTTGGTACCCATAAGATTAAATGCTCCTGCATAAATCTACTTTGAGCAGCGATATATTCTGTAACACTTTCTTCTTGATTGTTCCGGGCTTCTCCCTCGCAAAAACACAAGTAATGCATAAATTCCAGTTCAGTTGTTATATGGTCCGGTGGCTGTTCTCCATAATTTGCTGGTTTTATACCGTATTTACCATAGAATTTTTCAATCTCAATCTGCATTTTTGCCGGATTTTTGTTTTCACTGTAGGCTACTTTTGATGAAGATTTCAGAAAAAACGATTCAACTGAGGAACAGACAGGACGATAATCGAACAATCTGACATATTCCGCTTGAACATCCTGTATCTTCACTTTATCCAGCGAATTGACAAAATCATTAATAGTATGCTCCAATGGCAGAGCCATAACATCAGCCATATTGTTAAAGAGTGCAGATATCTCCTGTTTCCTTTCTCTAAAGGTATTAAATAAGTCTATCTCCTGGTATTGATAGAGAACTGAAAAATTTTTATATACATTAGCTCTGAGATAAGGATTTATAATATTCAATATAATCACCATACCTTTCACTTCTGTTTTCTGATTTCCTGGTTGAAGGACCTGTAAGAACCCAGGCCCTTCAACTCTTATGTTTATTATATGAAAGGAGAGCCGGCTTCATAGATTCCAGCAGCCAGAATAATATATCGCAGGGCCAAGCCGCCTAATAAAAGACAAATACCGGTTACAGCGGTTTGGGTTACATTTAATTTAGCTGCGTTTGCTTTAAATGACTTAAACTCAAGTATAAACGGGATCAGCAGGCCAATTACCACTACGCCCAGCCAGAATGCAGCTGCCAGGGAGCCGCTTGTAATCATATGAGTTGAGGCTGAGGCAGCCACTCCCGACTTAGCCATAATAATTAAATAAAAGGCCAGACAGGCTATTTCCAGAAGCACCAATATTCCGTCTACTTTAGCAAGAAAATGAAAGCCCTCGGTATTTGACTGAACTGCTTCCCGGGATTTTTTTAAGATTACAGCCACCAGAAGAACCGCTCCTATACCTGTTGAGAGCGCAGATATCAGGAATAGCATCGGAAGAATTGCTGTATTCCAAAAAGGAATAGCCTGTACTACACCCAAAAGTATTCCTGTATAGATTGCTGTCAGTAAGGCTAAAATTATTCCCAGCCCCCACACCCAGCCTGCTGCTTTATCAGTACCTGGCTGATTATCGCGATTAAAAAACTGTTTCAGCCATTGAAAAGCAGCCAGAATAAAGAACAGGGTTAACAGCCAGGCACCTATAGATATCCAGGATTCCTGAGGCCGGAGAAATGCATAAGGAAAACGCATACGATGTCCTAAATCCAACCATAACAGGAAAATACTCAGTCCCAGGCAGGGGGCAGTTAAATATATACCTATTTTCACAAGATGATCCTGTCTCTTACTATACTGGCAGTATGCAGCTACAATATATGTGCCTACAGAAACTCCTGCCAGGAATAAATACCAGGCTATAGGCCACCCCCACATTGTCTGTACATGAATCATATTTACACCTCCTACAAATCAAGATCGTTTGTATCATATATGCCTAATTATTTAATATTACAGTAGTACACCTTGGGTTTAGTCCCTAAGTGCGGGTACAATGGTACAGCCCCTTCGGTCTTTATTATCTGGGATACTTCACTATTAGGATCATCAAGGTCCCCAACAGTTATGGCATTACCAATACATGTCTGCACGCAATAGGGCTTAAGTCCTGCTTTTAGTCTATCCTCGCAAAAATCGCATTTATCTGCCATGCCGGTTTCATGATTATAATAACGTGCTTGATACGGACATGCCAGAATACAGTATTTGCATCCGATACATTTTTCGGGATCAAAACGTACAATCCCATTCTCTGCTAAATAACTGGCTCCGGTAGGACATACTTCCACACAGGGTGCATTATCACAGTGCATGCAGTGTACAGGAATAAAAAACCTCCGTACAGAGGGGTATTGGCCAACTTCTGGTTCAACCAGTCTAATGCGGGAATAGGAATGCCCACTTTCAAATTCATTGGGTATATTGTGGAATATTTTACACGTAACATAACAAGTACGGCAGCGCACACATTTCTTAAGATCAATTACCATTCCGTATCTGGCCATAATACACTACCCCCCTACCCGTTTAATCTTAACAATACTGTAGTTTTTACCACAACCGCCGCCATAAGGTTCAACTGATAAAGGAACAAATTCGCTGTGTACTATTCCTTCCCTTACCTTGGAAAGCATCAGTTTTGACTTGTGGCCGGCGGCAAAATGAGTGAAAGCGACAGCCGGATGCAATCCTTCACTCAAGTGAACCCTCACTGTATCTTTAAAACCCATATTGCAATCATCAAGTACCCATTCATCTTCAGATTCCAACGGGCCTATACATTCCAACTCAATTAAATCGTTTTCTTTTATACCCAAGTCTTTAGCTTTTTGGGCATTAAGATATACTGGCATATAAGGGCACCCACCCTCAATACCGGATTCCATCAGGTAACGATTATCCTGGGTCGCATTTTTCTGATGCCAGGTAGCTTTACCGCTGACCAGGTAGAATTCGTCCTGGTTTTTGGGTTCAGCTATAGGAACGTAAAGTGGAAGAGGGTAGACAAGAAGACTTTCTTTCCAGGGGGAAGCTTCATTATAATAACAGTTCTCAGCCAACTCATTGGAATATATCTCAAAACGGCCACTCCGAGTCGGAATAGGCATACTGAGCACATTATACTCCATAGGATAGGATTCTTGATAAGGACCATTCTCCACCAGTTCTTTGGATTTAACTGACAACCCTGCTTCTTCAAGCATGGAATCCCAATATCCGTACTGCTGATCAATATTCTCAAAATACGCCCCCAGGCCTATGCGCTTCCCGAGTTCGGTTAAAAACCAGGATACCGGTTGGGATTCTCCCTGAGGCTTAATAGCGGTTGAACGCATCATTGCAGTAGCATGCTCTCTTCCATCCTGTCCGAGAGCCGTAAACGTATACAGATGATTCCTTTCTACATATGAAGCTTCCGGGATTACATAATCAGCTAATTCTACAAATTCCTTGGGAAGTTGTTCCCCGACTACGATTAATTCCAGTTGATGAAGACATTCATATACCATAGTAGTATTTACCTGGGTAATAGCAGAGTTTTCAGCAGTGGAAAAGAGCGCCTTGATCTTACCTTCTTTAATTGCCGGAAAATGTTCCCAGGGTAAAGCTACCGTGTCTGGATGATATTTAGGTGGTGTAGTATAACAAGGAGCTTTATCCAGAGATTTAATCGACATCTTGTTTCCCCATGGACCAGGCACCACTTTAAGTTCCGGGTCAGGGTATTCCGGAACCTCTGGCGGGGCTGGCCAACCCGAACTGAGTTTAAATTTATGCTTGGGAAAGTACCAACCACCAGGTCTTTCAATATTACCAAGAAGCAGATTCACCAGGCTGTAAGTCCTTAATACCTGGAACCAATTGGTATAACGCCCGGTTGTAAAACCTGCAGATACTAAAGAAGCTGGTCTATTATTACCCAAATCATGTGCTATTTCTATGATTTTATCAGCAGTAAATGGTAATACGCATACTTCAACCGCTTTTTCCGGGGTATATTCCGCTACTATCTCTGCCCAGGCTCCCAGGGCTGTTTGACATTTAACCCCATTCACGTCAAAGCTTTTTCCAAGCCCCAAATCACCCTGTTTAGTTCCTGCCTCGTTCATCGCTACAGCAGAGTTCTTACTTGAATCCCATACCATATAATTTCCGCTTGAATCTTTTATTGCTTGCTTATTCTCACTATTAATTAATTGGGCCGCGTTAGTGTAAGTCAGCAAAAAATCTTCATCATACATATGGTCTTTTATTAATACATTAGCAATAGCCATCATAAGAGCTGCATCTGAACCTGGTTTGAGAGGAAGCCAATCATCTGCTAAAGCACCACTATCAGTTAGTTTAGGATCTACCAGGGTATATCTAAAACCATTTTCTCTGGCTTTTAAGAATACTGGGAAAAAAGCCGAAGAGCCACAGGTTGTTCCCGGGGTAAAAACAGCACCAGGAAAATTCTGACCTGCAATGAGTGCATATTTACAATTTACATAATCGGCTGTTCCTCCGACCAGATCTCCAGCCCGGTTAGAACCGAATGTTAGTGCTTTCTCTGCTGTATTATCACCAAAGCAAATCTGCCCATGCATATATGATATTCCCGTACCGGTTATCCTGGCCCAGTAGTGTATAAAATACATATTATCAGTTTGAACCGGACACCCCCACCAGGTTTCAAACCATTCTGGATGCCCAGCGTTGATATATTCTTTTAACTTGGTGGATACGGCATCAAGTACCTCATCCCAGCTGCAACGAACAAACTTCCCTTCTCCTCTTTCTCCTGCTCTCTTTAAAGGGTATAGTATCCGATCGGGGGCATAGACTCTACCCCATATGCCGCCATAAGCTTTAGCGCACACCTTTCCTTTCCACGGGTAAATATCTTCCCCTCTTACATCAACAATTTTCTCATTTTCTACTTTTGCCTGCATAGGACACATTAAGCACATTGCACAAGCAGTATGTTTCCAGGTTCCACTATCTTCATTTTGCGGCGGCTCGTCTGCGAAGACCAGGTTGGATAATCGCAATTCATTGGAACTCGCACCCAGAACCATACCACTGCCAACCGATATCCCAGTCCATTTTAAAAAACTCCTTCTGGATAATTTCCAAGCCACATATTTCACCTCCACTTATTGCATATACAATACCCGTTACCACAGCATTGTCTGGTCATGATATTTGCTTTTCACCTCCTCGTGTTAAGGCTTTTACATAGGATTACCAGCAAATATTGTGCCAAACACACTATTAAAGCAATAAGTTAAGGTGTAACGGACTTCATAGCACCTATCAAACTTTAAACTCTTTTCTCCACAAACAAAAAAGTATAACAATAATGTTACACTTGTAAACAATAGTTAGCATTTTCTCAGGTAATTTTTACAGGCAATCAGGCAATACTATGTTAAAAACAAGGGGAAGCAGACTATTCTGCATCCAACTTATAATCGGCAAAGGCCTGGCCACGTGTGGCTACCTCTTTCACCCCCTGCACAGCCATTTCCACCAGCAATTCCTGTTTCTGCCGACGCACATAATCCTTGCGGGGAATAGTGGTAAAACGAGCCAATACCCCTTTCAGTTCATCTACCTGCAAGGCCTGCAATCCGCGGTAAAGCCCGGGGCTCCCCTCATCATAAAAAATCTTGTAAGGGTCAAAACCTTCCGGAACCGGGTATTTCTTGGCCCTTGATGTACTTTTCTGAGCTTTGCCCCTGCCTGCTGCAGTCGAAACCGACAAGGTCTCAGCCAGTAAGGGCTCAAAAGGCCGGGCCAGGCGTTTAGCCATGGCTTTATTATTTTCAATTTCCCCGGCCAGATTGCGCAGCAAATCCGCTATCAACGGGGTAAACTTGTTTTCCGACATAGCGCAGTACCTCCATGGTCAGTTGTCGATATTCATTAAAAGGCCGGGGTATCCCATATTTCTGTCTCAGGGTTTGGGGATGGTGTCTGAATTCCACAGCATTTGCTGCCGGAGTAGATTCATGGATAATGCTATCGAATACCCGTTCGTAACCTTTTTTATGACATCCAGCCCTGAGGTCACTCAGGTTAAGCTGGTGTTCTTTATTCTGTTCGCGATACCTGGTAGCTACCAGGCCCAGTGCTTGAATACCAACCCCGGTATGGCGTTTGAAGCGGTTGACGCGGGTAATAATCTGGGGTATCCCATGTATGGACATGGTTTCTGGAATAACCGGAATCAGGTAATAATCACTGACAGCCAATCCATTCTGCGTTATAAGCCCCAGACTGGGAGGACAATCAATCAATATTATCTCATAGTCCTGCACCCAATTCCCCAGGCCATCACGCAAAAGATAAACAGTAGCGTTCCTGTCCTCTTCGTCTGAGTAAACGGTCATCAACGAATCCTGCAGGTCGATAAGTTCCAGCCCGGACGGTATAAGATCCAATCCTTCAACTCCGCCTCCAATATTGGAAGCATTGCGCACAACGGCCTCCTCCGGTAAAAATACCGGCCAGTCCCTGAAAGGATCCAGAAACAAGCGCATAATGGTTTGCCCCCGCATATTCCGACGTTTCCATTTGTCCAGATCCATAAGGCAGGCAGTGGCATTGGATTGCGGGTCCAGGTCAATTACCAGAACCCGCATACTGTGTTCGATTGCCAGAAACTCAGCCAGCGCAATAGTAAGGGTAGTCTTACCCACCCCGCCTTTCATGTTTATCATGCTAATTGTCACTGGCATCTTGCTTGGCCCCCCTGGAAATTTACACATTTCTGTATCAGCTTTGTTTCTTTTATATTACTATAAATTGACCCCTGTCTCTATATGATTAGTCTAAAATTCCTTCATTAATATTACATTGGCGTAAGGGGTAAGATTATCTCTTTTACTACATCATCAACTTTTTCCAGGGAAAGCATTTTTTTAATTATTTTATCAATGACAGCATCATCAAAACTATGATATGCATAGGAACAAGATTTTTTGAATTTTTCAATTAATTCAGTATCACTGAAGGGGTTCCCGGGATGACCTTTGGGCAAACTATATTCCCCTGTATGACTTTCCCCACTCTTTAGTTCTGTAGTAACCTTTGCTACGTAGGGTGGTAAATTGGTATTTTTTATAACCGTAATTTTTTTCATTAAATCCCGAATCGCAGGAGAAAAGATATTTTCTTCAGTGTATGCATCTAAAAAGAAGTCTCCCTTACAAGCTGCCGCTGCTACCGTATAGGGCAGACTGAACTGGCATTCAGAAACTGACTGCGGATTCCACTTCACTTCATACGGTTGCCCAACAATTACCCAGTTAATCAAAGATTCTTCCAGCCTTATTTCTTTGATATCCTGATATGCGAAATGATATTTATTCATTTGCTCCAGAATTCCCTGGATTGATGTATGGGTGCAATTACATGAAGGATATGCTTTAAACATCACATTGGTCATTTCCCATTCTTTTCCCAGATTATTGGTGATTTCAGAAATATCAATTTCATTTCCATTCCGGGCAAAGAGTGAATAAAAGCCCCCTTCTCCACTTAATATCTTAGTATTATGGGCTTCAATACCCTTTTTAGCCAAAAGGCAGATATTAACCGCATCCTGGGCAATGAAACCATGGTGAAGGCTTACCATACTGTTGGCGGGGCTATACATGGACATATCGTATGGCTGGGTCATGCATTTGGCCATACCAAAAGCAGAGTGCAGTTCTTTTTTATTCAAGCCCAATAGTCTGCCAATAGCAACAACTGGTCCAAAGATATAATGCCCGCCTTGATTCCCTGCACTCTGTTCACAACTTACACATTTACAGGCTTTTCCAGTACGTATTAAGACCTCCTGACCCAGAATAAAAGAAAGCAGCAAATCCTTGCCTGAAACCCGCTCTTCCAATCCTGTGGCAGCTATTAAAGCAGGCAAGGTATATTCCGCACTATGTCCTGCTTCGGCATGAGCGTCCCCCAGATCTGTAGCTCTGGCCATGGGACCTAAAACAAAGGCACACATGGAAGCTGGTACCTTGCCTCCATAGACCAGTATATGGCTTTCTTCTTTTCCCTGCTGTTCTTTGACAAAATCAAGTATCGGAAGAATCTCTTTCATATAGGAGCCGCTAATTATAGCCCCGGTCGTATCCAGAATATGTCTGCTGGCAAAAGCAATCAGCCTTGCCGGTAAATCATCAAATTTTGTTTTCATTATGAACTCGCATAATTCGTCCATTAAATAATGATCATTATATTGAGTTTGCTCCATTCAATATCACTCTCCATGTCTGATATATTCCTCTGAAAAACCACATTATCTGACCAAAATCTAATAATCATGCAAAAATTCATTAATTTAAAAAGGACAGGTTATTTCTTTATATAATCCTGTCCTTTTTTCATTTTACTAATTATCCCTAAAATCTTTAAGTAATGGGAAACGAGAAATCCTATTCATCTTCCGGGAGACTGTATGCTCCGTCTGCATCATGCACCTCTCTGCCGGTTACAGGCGGATTAAAGGCGCAAATCATATGCATATCCGATTTTGCTCTCAAATAATGCTTTTCATGTCCATTAAGGGCATAGAGAGTGCCTTTTTCTATTGGGTACGTCTTCCCTTCATCCAATACTTCAATTTCTCCTTCTCCCTGAATACAGTACACCGCTTCCACATGATTTTTATACCATATATATGTCTCTGTCCCTGCTTTAATTATGGTATGGTGAAAAGAAAAACCCATACCATCCTTTTTAAGAAGTAGTCGATAACTTCGCCAGGTTTCAGTATCTACATCACTTTCAGTACCAATAATATCGTTTAAGTGTTTTACAATCATTTTTTACCTCTTTTCTTCCTGATATTACTATTATCCCCATATATTATTTAGCATTGGATTTCACCATTTTCAGCTTGTTTTTCATTTTCTTGCGTGCAAACTCCTGTACTTTAGTATCTTTTATGCTTTTCTCCAAAATTCCCAATCCTTTTTCAAGACCTGCCTGATCAATCGTTAAAGGCGGCATCAGTTTAACCACTTCACTGTTGGAGCCGGCTGTTTCAAGAATCAATCCATTCTCAAAAGCAGTCGAACAAATTTTTTCAGCCAATCCTTCAATTTCACAGGCTATACCCTGCATCAGACCTCTTCCCCGTGCTTCCCCCATGATTTCCGGGTGTTTTTCAACGATCTCATCAAGAAAATGAGTGATGTGCTCACCTTTTTGTCTTACCTCAGAGGCAAAGGAATCATCTTTCCAGTAATTAATTGCTTCGGCAGCTGTAATAAAAGCCAGATTATTGCCTCTGAAAGTGCCATTATGTTCGCCTGGTTCCCAGATATCCAGTTCGGGTTTGATAAGTGTCAAAGCCATGGGCAAACCGTAACCACTAATTGATTTAGACATGCAAACAATATCTGGTTTGATTCCTGCAGGTTCAAAACTAAAGAAATTACCGCTTCGGCCACAGCCGATCTGAATATCATCAATAATCAGCAGTATATCCCTTTGACGGCAAATACTTTCTATTCTTTTAAGCCATTCAATACTGGCTGTATTAATGCCGCCCTCACCCTGCACCGTCTCCAGAATAACTGCTGCCGGCAGGGAAACTCCGCTGGAACTGTCATCCAAAAACTTTTCAATATATTCCGCAGTGTCAACCTCATCTCCCAGGAAATTATCATAAGGCATAAAAACTGAACCACTGAGATGTGTCCCCATACCCTGGCGTTTAAAACCATTTCCCGTAATCGCCAGAGCACCGAGAGTCATCCCATGAAAAGCATTGGTAAAACTGATAATGGAATCGCGTCCGCTTACTTTGCGCACCAATTTAAGTGCACTTTCAACCGCATTTGTACCTGTTGGACCTGGAAACATCAATTTATATTCCATGTTGCGCGGTTTTAAAATAATCTCATTAAATCGCTCAATAAACTCCTTTTTTGCCCGGGTAGCCATATCCAGACCATGGGTTATTCCATCGTTACTAATATAAGCCAGAAGTTTTTCTTTCATCTTACTATTATTATGTCCATAATTAAGAGCCCCAGCTCCCGCAAAAAAATCGATATATTCCTTTCCATTAAGATCCCAAAGCTTGTAGTCCTTAGCTCTGGTAAAAACCGTAGGAAAGCTTCGGCAGTAACTTCGCACTTCAGATTCAAGTTCATTAAAAACCTCAGAGTGTTTAGCTAAATTTGTCTGCATTAGATTTCTCCTCTCTTCTCACCCAAGTATTCATTATTAACAACTGGAGTCCCGAGCTCATCAAGAAAATGGCCCAATACGAAACATCCATTCAGCCTCGTGCCCTGTTCCAGGAAACAATTCAGCCGGGAAACAGGTACTTTCTTCGCAGGCTGTCCCCAGATTTTCTGCCAATTTGCGGTATAAATTCGTTGCAGGCAGATTTGACGGGGTGACCGTAATTTCGAGAAAGCGGACTCCTTCACATGCTTTCCGTCCAAGCAAGTCTTTCAGCATTGCCATTCCTAAGCCCTTGCCACGGTGGGCTTCATCCACAGCAACCTGCCAAACAAAAACCGTAGATTGCTCTGTGGGTGGACAAAAAGCTGATATAAAACCAACAATTTTCTTATTTTCATTCTTTTCCTCAACCACTACACAGGTGTCCTTAAAGTATTTGCACAAAATCAAATAACTGTAAGGGGAGTTTAAATCCAGCACACCGGTATCCTTCACCAATTGCCAGATAGCTTTTCCGTCTTCTTCTCGAGGTTTACGTAATTGAAGTTCGCTGAATGAAGAAGAACTATTTGTCATTTATCTATACCTCCTAACTATCTCTCAAAAAGTAGTTTTTCAAGAAGACATCAAAGCACCATATAAAAAAATCCATATATTTACTATTAATGATATCATCCCTAAAAATTATGCGCAAACAAGATATAAAGGACTCACTCGCTCTATCAAGAGCTAAGTCACTCACAAATGGCATCGGATGCCAAATGCTTAGAATATGGCATGAACATTAAAGGAATTCATGCACATCTGTTATGCCTGCAATACGGTAATTGTATAAATAACAAGAATAAACAATCCCCTCTCGCGCCCAATAATACCAGGTTTTAAAGAGATGTGAATACTCCATGAAAAATTATTTTTGATTTGCATGGATTTGATTCATTTATGAAAAGAAATTTTTTTATAAATCTTATAACTGTCTGATTATCCCTGATTAAACAGTTAATGGTTCCATATTGCAGACAAGGAAACGGGTTTTTAATATGGAAATTATCTACTGGCAGCATTTCACACTGCGTACCCATGGAAACGAGTTAGGTAAAAAAGGCATAGTAAGTAGCTGGATTTTTATTGCTTGTAAATACCTATGAATATTTTACGCCAAAAAATAAAAGCTAATACTAATATCCCTGATAGGAGGACTTTTTTTGAAAACTTTATGGAAAGGTGCAGTCAGTTTCGGCCTGGTTAATATACCGGTCAGTATGTATGTGGCTACGGAAAACAAGGACATAAAATTCAAATATTTGCATAAAGAATGTATGTCTCCGATAAAATACCAGAAGTATTGCTCCAACTGTGAAAAGGAAATAAGCAGTGAGGACATAGTACGGGGCTATGAATACGAAAAAGGGAATTATGTGATTATAAATGAGGAAGACTTTGAACGTATACCCCTGGAAAATACCAAAACCATTGACATATTGGATTTTGTAAAACTGAGCCAGGTGGATCCTGTATTTTTTGACAAGAGCTATTACCTGGAACCTTCCCCTGGTGGAGAAAAAGCCTATACCCTTATTGTTGAGGCCATGAAAAAGACCAAAAAAATAGCCATAGCCAAAGTTATGATTCGTTCCAAACAATCCCTGGCCGCTCTGCGCATCAAGGATCAATACCTGCTGATGGAAACCATATTTTACCCGGATGAAATTCGTTCCCCGGCTTCTTTAAACCAGGGAGTAGAACGCGGTAAATTACATGAAAATGAGATTAAAATGGCTGTTAACCTGATAGAAAACCTGTCCACCGACTTTGAACCAGCCAAATATGAAGACGAGTACCGTCAGGCCCTCTGGGAACTTATTGAGGCTAAAATCGCAGGTAAAGAAATCATCAGCCCGCAACAGGCAGTAGACCGGACCAATGTAGTAGACCTGATGGAAGCATTGAAAGCCAGTATAAAACTGACCGAGGAAGACAGAGAGGATAACAGCAAAAAGACCTCCAAAAGCAGAAAAAAAAGTAAAGCCGGGAGTTAAAAAATGACCTATCTTATACCGGAAGCACTCCACACGGTTATGGAGCCAATTCCTTACCCAGAAGCCTTTGACCATCCTGATTACCTGTACCAGGTAAAATGGGATGGTGTGAGGATAATGGCTCATGTCCAGGGCGGAAATGTCCAGCTCATTAATAAACATATGAATGAGCGGACCGAACAATATCTAGAACTGCAGGCTCTTCCTCGTCTGCTGAATGTCAATAATGCTGTGCTCGATGGCGAAGTTGTGGTTATCAAAGAAAGTAAGGCGAGTTTTCCTGATGTAATGCGGCGGGACAGGTGCAGTGATTATAAAAACATCAAATACCTGCAGCAGAAATTCCCTGTTGATTATATGGTCTTTGATTTACTCTGGCTCAACGGCAAAAACCTTATGCATGAACCATTAAGCATACGGAAATCATATTTGCAGGAAGTATTGCATGAAAAAGATTTTATACACCTGCTGGAAGACTTTTACGAAGGAAAAACACTGTTTGAAGCAGTGAAATCTATGCACATGGAAGGAGTTGTCGCCAAGAAAAAAGATGGCTTATATATAGAGGGAAAAAAACATCAGGACTGGCTTAAAATAAAATGCCGCCAATTACAGAACTGTCTCCTGGGAGGCTATACCCTCCGGGGAAAAATCGTCAATTCGCTTTTGCTCGGTGTTTACGACGAAAATGATTTTCTCTACGTGGGCAAAGCAGCCAGCGGCCTGACGACTTCCCAGCAGGAAGTCCTTGCCCAGGAGCTGCCTAAATTGCAAATAAATTATTCACCCTTTGGCAATCTTCCCGGTAAAAGAGGAAATTTTCATTTCCTCAAACCAGAGTTGGGGGTTAAGGTTGAATTTCAGGAATGGACCGAGGATTTAAAACTCAGGACCCCGGTGATAAAAGCTTTCGCTGATATAGAAGCCGGAGAATGCCGGATAATATAAATAGGAGTCATTATGGCAAATCAAAAGATAATAAGAAAATTCTTCCTGACAAATCTCAATAAGATTTTATGGCCCCGGGATGCTTACACTAAAGCTGATCTTATCAAATACTATGCAGAGATTGCGCCTTTTATTATGGAACATCTGCGCGAACGTCCCCTGGTTTTTACTCGTTATCCCGATGGTATCGACAAGAAATTTTTTTACCAGAAAAATGCTCCAAATCATACCCCGGATTGGATTAATACCTTTGCGTGGGAATCGCAGGATGGGAAAATCACGCGCTTCATTCTGGCAGAGGAAAAACCCACTCTGGTCTGGCTGGCCAATCAGGCCTGTATTGAGATTCACCCGTGGCTATCCCGCAAAGACTCTATTTATTACCCGGACTATGTGGTTTTTGACCTGGACCCTTCTCCCGGTTCTTCGTTTGAAGATACAGTCCGAATAGCCCTGCTCCTCAAACAAATTCTTGATGAATTTAAACTTCAGGCTTTTGTTAAAACTTCAGGCGCAACGGGACTACATATATATCTTCCAGTTATCAACAAATACACTTATTCAGAATTAAGAAATATCGCCCAGAGTTTAGCCGGCATTGTATGCAATTTGCTGCCGGATAAAGCAACTATAGAAAGAACAGTTGAAAAACGCGGACATCGAGTCTATATTGATTGCCTGCAAAATGTTGTCGGCAAAACCATATGTGCACCATACAGTGTCCGCCCCCGTGATGGTGCTACAGTATCGACCCCGCTCAGATGGGAAGAACTCCAGGACATTTCTGGCGCTGATTTTACCATTAAAAATATTCTATCCCGTTTACACCGCATGGGAGATATCTTTAAACCTGTTTTAAGCGAAAAGCAGGATCTGGAAAAAGCCATTAAATATCTGGGTGTGAATATTTTCAACTAGCTCCAGAAAGGCGGGATGGTTTGCTTACAGCTGTAAACGATATTGTCAAACAGTGGATGCATATGTATGGTTATCTGACAGTCTTACTCAAGTTTCTTCAGGGACAGGTATGAACTGTTTCACAACTTCTTCCTCATATCTTCAAAAACTTGGATCTACCGCTTTCGATAGTCCTGAAGAACAGCTCCCGGCCCTGTTCATTGGCTACTGCCAGGGAACGGATGGAGAAAGAACGCAGGGCATCATAAACAGAAAGGGTTCCTTCTGCAGAATCTTTACGACCGGTAAAGGGGAGTTCATCCGGTCCGCGGCGGCACTGGGCATTCAAGTTGATGCGTGAGACCTGATTTATTAATACATCTATTAACGAAGCAGCATTTTCCGGTGAACTGCTGAAAATACTGGCCTGCTGTCCGTAATCGGTTTCGATCAGATAATCAAAAAGCTCATCCAATCCTGAAAAAGAGCTAACTGGTATCAAAGGGCCAAATTGTTCCACCTGATAAATTTTCATATCCCTGTTTACCGGGTAGAGCACTGCCGGATAGAATAAATTTCCGTATGTTCGGCCACCACCGGCATTTACCATAGAAGCCCCTTTATTTAGCGCATCTTCCACCAGTTCACCCAGCCATTCCGTTTTCCCCTCTTCCGGCAAAGGAGTTATCATAACATCATCTTCCCATGGCATTCCACAGCTTAGTTGCTCAATTTTCCGGCTTAAAACCTCCAGGAATTCATCGGCTATGCTCTTATGAACCCAGATATGCTTTATAGATGTACACCGCTGGCCGTTGAATTCCAGAGCGCCGTTTATACATTCACTGGCTGCCAGCTCTATATCAGCATCCGCAAATACAAAGGCAGGGTTTTTGGCTTCCAGGCCAAGAATAGTTCGCATACGATTATTACAAGGATGCTGCTGAGCCAGCAGGTTGGCTACCCTGCTGGAGCCGATGAAGCCCAGGATAGATATTATGCCAGTTTCCATTATAGGACCTATTATCTCAGCACCGTCCCCGTTTATTATATTTATAACTCCTGGAGGAAAAGAACCCACAAAGGCATCTATAAACGGCACTGTACACAATGCTCCGTATTTGGGTGGTTTCATAATAACTGTATTTCCCATTATCAAGGCTGGAATTAACATGGCAAAGGTTTCATTCAAAGGATAATTGAAAGGTCCCATACAAAGTGTTATTCCTATAGGACAACGGCGAATCTGGGCAATGAAATTATCCGCCCTTATAATACTATCAGATTCGTTTTCCATAGACTTCAGGCTTGATATGGTATCTTCCATGTACTGCATAGTACGTTGGAATTCATCCAGGCAAGATTTATAAGCTTTGCCTATTTCCCACATCTCCATTAGAGAAAAAGTCTTCTCCATGGGGCGGATACGCCACATAAATTCTTCAACATGTTCTATACGTTCATCCACAGACATTCGCGGCCATTTACCCAGTCCGCAGCCATAAGCCTTTTCCGCAGCGTCAAGGGCCTGTAAAGCTTCCTTTTTCCCCAGAGCCGGATATTCTCCCAGTTCCATTGTTTCCAGCCCGGCTTCTTTTTTTACATAAACCGGGGACCTGACTTCAAAACCTTTCCCGTAATAGCTTAATACCTCTCCGTTTATCAGGTAATTCAATCCCTGCTCACATTTTTCGATACGAAACTCAAGTGGTATTTTATCCAGAGCAGGAAAGTGTTCTTTCTCAGCAAGCAGATTATTCATAAAAACAAACTCCTTTTTAACTTAAAACTCATACTTAGTATGGTTATCAGGAGCCTTTTCATACTATAAATACAGCTTATCTTTTAAAACTGAGAGTTTTGTAAAGACGATTATTATTATTTACAGTTGCGGACTGAGAACAAAGGGGAAAATTACCAGGAATATGCTGATAAGAAGAAATACTACTGTTATTATTAGTCTCATGCTGTCCCCGCTGATTAGCTGACGAAACATAATTTTTATCTGTTTCCAGTGCAATACTATGTGCAAAACCAATAAGGCCAGGAGAAAATATCCCATGTAAAGGTGTATAGTTCCCCAATCATCCCGGTTAAAACCCAGCATATACATGTCCAGTTTCGCCCCGTAGGTCTCCCGACTGGCCCTCCCGCCCAGCAATATGTACTTTCTCAGAAAACCTGTTCCGGTAAGAGCCATCATACACAGAAACATCACTGCATCAATTATAAAATTGCTTTTTGATTTGGTCTTCATACTTTTTCCACCTTTTCTTGCTTTCTTTTCCTTGATCTGCTTAACCCATAATCCCTGCATATTGTGTGCGGGGGCTCAGTGTTCTAATAGATATTGCAGTTCAAATTACAGACCTTTTAGAACCCTTCTCATCCATTTCAGGGGAACTTTATAAGGTGGATATTTTAGCGGAATATCAAATAGAAGGGAATTTTTAAGCAGACTTTTGTGATGGGAAAAGGCGTCAAAAGAAGCTTTTCCATGATAATTCCCCATACCGCTTAAACCAACACCGCCAAAGGGCAATTCCCGGTTGGTGATATGGATAATAGTATCATTGATGCATACCCCTCCGGATATAGTCTCGCTTATGATTTTTTGCTGTTTTTCTGTATTATGCGAAAAAAAGTATAAAGCCAGTGGGCGGGGCTTATTCCGTAAAAAATCAATTACCTCTTCCAAATTTTCATAATCCATTACGGGCAGAATCGGACCAAATATCTCTTCCTGCATCAGTGGATGATCCACAGAAATATTGTCAACTATGGTAGGAGCGATATATCTTTCTGCCTGCACTTGCTCCCCCCCTGTCAAAAGCTCAGCATCCTTGAGCAAGGCTGACAGGCGCAGAAAATGCTGTTCATTTATTATCCGGGAATAATCTGCACTGCTTTTCGGATCGTCACCATAAAAATCCTTGAGTACATCTTGAATATTTTTCAACAACTCTCCTTTTATTTTCCGGTCAACCATGAGATAATCAGGAGCCACGCAGGTTTGTCCGGCATTGAGAAACTTTCCCCAGACAATCCTCCTGGCTGTATATAATATATTGGTATCCTGATCAACTATACAAGGACTCTTGCCGCCAAGTTCCAGGCATAGCGGAGTAAGATTTTTGGCCGCGGCCTGCATTACTAATTTCCCAGTAGCTTCACTTCCGGTAAAAAAAATATAGTCAAATTTATTTTCCAATATATTTTGCGCCGTCTCAGCCTCACCCTCAACTACCGCAATATATTCTTCAGCAAAATTCTCTTTCATTATGGCATTTATAAGGACAGATACTCGGGGAGCATGTTCCGAAGGTTTTAAAACAGTACAGTTTCCTGCAGCAATAGAACCGATAAGTGGTACCATCATCAATTGAAAAGGATAATTCCATGGCCCCATAATAAGAACCAATCCCATTGCTTCAGGAATGATATAACTGCTTCCTCCAAAATAAAGCAGTGGAGTTTTTACTTTTACCGGCCGGGCAAATTTTTTTAGATTTTTCTTCATATAGTTGATTTCGCTGTATACATAGCCTACTTCGCTTATGTAAGCTTCCATTCTGGATTTTCCCAGATCCAGGTAAAGTGCTTCCAGTATAGTATCTTCATGCTTTTCGATTACTGTTCGTAGCCTTTCTAATTGTTCAATTCTAAACCCGGGTTCCCTGCTTGTATTACTATTAAAATATTTTCTCTGTTTTTCCAGTAATTCAGCCACTCCCTTTTTTTCCACCCGACATTCCCCCCAGAATTATGGTTATTCTTTGCTTTATATATTATTTTCCAGCCTTAATTAATTCATTATAAAAAAGATAGGCAAAACTTTAAGCATTGCCTATCTTCGAAATTTGCTGTAGAACCTTTTGCTCAGGTAGTAATGGTTATAATCATCACCACAAGATTTAGTGTTTTATAAAACACATTTCTACAAGATCCAGTATTTTAACGTTAATCAAGCAAACACCGGCGGCCGGTAATAGTGTTTTGCCTGAAACATCATTCAATCATTCGCCAAGGCGCCCTGACGGACCCCAATGATCTAAATATTTTTCGGCCTAAGCCTGTAGTGGTAATGGATAATCCATTAATGGATAAAAACCCGCTATTCTCCAGAGTAATTCTTAGTTGGCTCTGGCTATACGGTTCATGTCTTCAATGCTTCTGCACATTTTTTTAATCGTTTTAGGATATACCAGAACATTGCCCTTATTATAATTCTTTATATAATCCAGAAGTTCATGGCGATTTAAAATGGGTATTTCATTCCTGGACTTTTTATTATATCTTACTGTAATATCATCACAGGATAGGACAATGATGCCCTGAGTGGGCAGGTTCTTAACTCCTACAACCTTCATTAAAAAACCCTTTAAACGGTATTCGTGTGAATCCACCTGTCCGCCAGGATTGGTAATCAGCTTTGAATACCCACTTTTTTTATGCAGTATCCAGTTATCATTACTGTCTATATCTATAATTCCTCCACGCTCGCCACCATAGTTCTTCGTTTCAATATGAAAAATTCCGTTGGGTCCTACTACCACAGTATCATATTCGTTGGTATGTAGGGGATCCGGACCCAGTTTAATATTATGATAGACCCTATAGCGCGAACTGCGTTTTTCCAGAGACCGTAACACAGATTGCACCTTGAGTTCCCCCCGGTCTCCACTCTCCATTATTTCTTTCTGAATCTCCCTTTTAATTGCTTCTTTTTCCCGGTTTTTTATCTTCCAGACAAAAAATACGGCCGCCAGCGCAACCAGGAAAATTGGAAGCGCCAGTATTAAGGTTTCCACTTTTCTCTCCCTTCTAAATATGCACAGCATATTCTAATTTTTTTGTAGTGCAATGACTACTGATTATTATTATAACTCATTTCTTCTCATTTGGTAAAAATAACTTTGTTTTTAACACGGATAATTACCCGTATGTTTTACATTATATCTCTATTTATCTCCCAAATAAAAAATATTATTTATTCTATAACAAATATCAATTCTTTTCTTTTTCTTTCGAATTAAATATATCTTTACGGGTTTTCTGCCGGCACACATAACTGATCTCCAGGCGCTCTTTATATTCTCTTAATATCCTTATCACCACTGCGGCAAAAAATAAACATAACAAGAAATTTCCTGCAGCATGGGCAGCATCAAAGGCTATACTGCTGACCGAAGCTGCTATTAAGGTATTTAAGCTAAGGGGATAAACGAAAATTAACCAGAAACCCAGGTCTTGAATCCAGCCAAACAGGAAGCCCCATAAAGCTCCAAAGATAGCCAAACCCAGTGGACTAATATGTGGTCTTAATCTATATAGATATGCTGAACCAAGCCCTACCAGCCCCCATCCTATCATCTGCCATGGTGTCCATGGTCCCTGTCCCAGAAAGAAATTGGACACCAGGGCTGAGGTAGCTCCTACCATAAATCCTGCCTGAGGACCGAAAACAAATCCTGACACTATGACCAGGAAAGTAGTTGGTTGCACACTGGGAACAGCCGCAAAAGGTACCCTCCCCAGGGCTGCCAGAGCCGCCAGGGTAGCAATAAGAGCCAGCTCCTTGCTGGATACCGCCGCCTTCTGGGCCCAGCGGAGTATTAAGAGCAGGGCCAGTATTATAATAATCGTGGAGAAAAATCCCCAGTTAAACGATAGCAAAATGGATTTTACCTCCTGGTCTTGATTTCTCTTAGTACTTCCATAGCTTGCCGCCGGTTTATTATTCCGGGCTCATAATCCTGGAATACTCTCATAATCTGGGGAATGTAGAATATATTGTCTGCCAGCACTTCTTCCAGTGGCCCGTCAGCAATTAATCTTCCATGGTGCATAATCAGAACCCGGCTGGCATATTCACTGATGAAATCCATATCATGACTTACTATCAAGGCCGCTTTCTTTTCTTCAAAGCACATTGCGGCCAGTGAGTCTCCCAGAAACTTTTTCTGTTCGATATCTATTCCCATGGTAGGTTCATCCAAAAGAAAAACACTTGGATTGGAAGCCATCAAACAGGCTAATGCAGCCCTCTGTTTTTCACCTGCACTCAGTTTCCTGGGGTCCATTTCTATTTGTTCACCTAGTCCCATCTTATCCAGCCAGTACCTGGCAACCTTTTCACTATCTTCTGTATTTCCAATACTCATTTTTATTTCCGTCATAAGTTTATCAGCCAGGAAAAAGTCCTGTATATTCTGGGGGAGATAAGCCAAAACCTTATTGACTTTTTCTTCCCCGCTAAATTCAGCAATTCTCAAGCGTCCCCGCCGGCTTTTTAAAAGTCCCATAAGCAATTTCAAAACAGTGGTCTTTCCCGCTCCATTAGCACCCATAAAAGCTACTATTTCACCCGGATGGATCTGCAAATTCAGGTTTTTTACCGCTTCTTTTCCATCTGGATAAATGAAATTCAGTTTTTCCGTCTCCACAAGAGGATTTTCAGAAATCGCTGTGGCTTTCGTACGGCAAGCCGACTTTCCACTCCTGCTTTCTTTTATTCCTCCAGTCATCTCTCCCAACAGATTTCTCCCCTCTTTTACTGTTAATGGTAAGGGCTTATCAGTAAATGGAGAAAAAACCTCCGGCAATGTGGGAAAAAGAGGATATTCCCCTTTTAACGCCCATTCCACTTCCTCGTCTGGAGAACCCTGGAATATGATTTCACCTCTGTCCAGAACTACTACCCTATCCACCAGAGAAAAAACTCTATCCAGCTTCTGTTCTACCAGAACAATGCTTATACCCATCTCATTATTTATTTTTTTCAGAAAATCCAAAAGCTGCTCTGCAGCAAACGGGTCTAACTGTGAAGCAGGCTCGTCCAGAATCAAAACCCGGGGATTCATCGCCAGAACCCCGGCCAGAGCGACCTTATGTTTTTCTCCCCCTGATAAGTCATTAACCGACTTGTCACAAATCTCGTTTAGATTCAGCAAATCCATCATTTCTGCCACTCTTCGTTTCATAAGTGACAGTTCCATCCCCAGATTTTCCAGGCCAAAAGCTACTTCCCTCTCCACCTGATTAAATAAGATCTGGCGTTCGGCATCCTGGAAAACCATGCTCAGCTCCGTACAGAGCAACCTGCTATCCCAGTCTCGCAGGGACATATCCTTATAAATTATATCTCCTTCAATCTTACCTCCATAAAAATCAGGGACCAAACGGCATAAAGCCCTGGCCAGGGTAGATTTTCCTGAACCTGACCGACCGAGTAACAGAATAAATTCCCCAGCCTCTATTTGTAGATTAATATCTTTTAGAGCCGGAAAATCACTTTGCGGATAAAAATAGCTTAGATTTTTTATATCCAGTAAACTCACAAACATTACTCCCTGTTTTGCTAACTCATCTGAGTATTTTTCACAATTCATAAATAAGCAGCGATATAATATGATAGCACAATATCTAGTGTTCTTATCTTCTTAAATCCGCTAGATATCGATAGCTTTTTTACATAGGCTATTATGAAAAACTCTTTGACTGATTAATCTGGCTTGGCTTTAATCAAAAACACCGGTGCTGCTAAGAGGCTTAGTAAAACTGCATCTTTCCAGTAAGTCAACTGAAGACTTATACCTGCAGTATTTGACTTCAGGAATGTAATAATCCCCAGAAAAAAAGCCGCTAAGCTTAGCAAGACAAGCAAACTATCTTTTAAATGCCAGTTTTCTTCGAGATAGATGCTCCGACTCCCGCTCCCATAGGCCCTCACCTGCATAGCTTCCGCTTTTTGGAGAGAGCTATCCAACGATGAACGCAGTAGATTAACCAGCAGAGGCCCCACAGTCCGGACACGCTGAAATATATTGTCTCCTTGGGCTATATGTCCTCTGTAAGCCTGCACATCTCTGATCGATTTAGCCCGGGCAGCCAGTTCAGGAACCATCCGGGCAGATATCCCGGCAATTAATACAGTTTTTCCGGTATATGAGCCAAAAACATCAAAAAGCCTTTCCAGCGGTACAAGGATATTGAACACCGTAAAAATACTCAAGATCAGCAACAATTTCACGGACATAGCTACGGCAAAATAAATAGCCTCCCGGTATATATAAACATTCCCTACCACAGGTAAACCCTGTATGGTCACGAGTATACTTTCACCGTTTTGATTTATAAGTCCATTGAGCAAGACAATCAATACTATTAATGGCAGAGTAAAAAGCAGCATCTTTCGCAGGGCTGCAGCCCGGTCCAGTCTATAATTAAATACCACCATGATTAATAATATTATAGATAACAAAAGCAACTCCTGGTACAAAAGCGCTATAAGAAAACAGACCAGAAGATAGATACTGCTGCTCCGGGAATGAAATCCTTTCATTCTTGTCCCCCCGAAAGGTTTTTCTTATAATACTACTTTCTATCACCCATTTCCAAACAGATATGTCCAGTTTATGAGAAGTACAAAAATTGCCCCAAATGGGTAGCCAGAGAACAAAACACAGGACAGGCAGAAGCTGTCAAGTAATGAGCTTTGCCATGTCTTATATTTCGATAATTCTACCTGCTCCCCCAGCAATATATTTCTGCGGATATAGACTTTGTATCTCTGATTGAAATTGAGTACAATGAGTGGGACAAATCGATTTACTTTCTTTGATACCAATAACATTACCGCACTTACACCTGACTTCATTATCACAACGAATACTGTAATCTTCAATAATTCTGGTATCCCAGCAGCGCAATATCCGTCCCTTCCCTATTTTATTATATTTAAAGATTTTCCTTTTACATTGTGAACACTTTATAGTAATCATGGTCTTATTTTCCTTTATTCTTTTTCATAAGCCCCTTAATTTTTCGTCAATAGTACCGTCTGGAAGCATGCAATCCGGATGGTACTCGCCTCTTTCTTCCATTTGATAACGGATACAGCTTTCCCAATCCCCTTTACAATATAGCTCTATCCATTTCCTTTTCAATTTACCGTTTTCCAAAAATCTCTTCATAGGACATAGCGGATACCATTTACAGTCCTTTTTTAAAACCTTCAGCCTGGCGTAATCCCTTTTCAGAAATTTTTTAAGAGATTCCTTATAGAGCAATGCAGCAGGATGTGCGAGAGGAAATATCTTTTGGTTTTTTTGCCAGATTAGTTTACCTGTAAGTGCAGCAAAATCTGTTCTGGATGGTATAGAAATAGAATATTTTTCAAAAAGATGTTTGCACGCGTAATAGCCCATGGGAACCAGTACTTGCGGATTGATGATTTCTATCTCTTGAGCCAGGTACTGACTGCAAGCAATAATTTCATCTTGCTTGGGTCTTCGATACTTGGGGAGCATGCATTTAAGCAAATTTGTCATATATATCTCTTCTCTACTAATACCTGCCGCATGCAACAGTTCATCCAATACTTTTCCTGAAGGTCCAATAAACATTCTTCCTTCCCTGTCTTCATATTCTCCAGGGGCCTGTGCAATTAACATCAGACGGGCATTTAACTTTCCTTCTCCACAGAGGACATTAATCCTGCTTCCGGCAAGCCGGCATTTCTCGCATATCCTGATCTCTTTATTTAATTCCTCAATATTCACCGTATCCTGCCTCCCTGGAAGCATCCTTCTTAATCGATAATACCCCTGCTTAAAGTCTATGCCAAGGGAAGCGCTTCTTTTTGTTCCCTTGTACCTCTCTGAATAGGGCTTGTATCATACCAAACCGATATACACCAAACAAAAAGAACCCTGTTTTTCGAAAGGAATAAAATTCTTCCCCGTCAGTAATTTTCTTGCGTCAACGACGTGCTTGGGGTGCGGAAATTGTTTAGAGAAATGGTAAGCACAGTGCTCTAAAAAGTCCTGAAAAGTAAGTTGACCCATCTGATTAAGGGAGACAAAGTGCAGTAAATCGTGGTAATTATATCCATTTAAATATATAATTATCATGATATTATTAACGATACACGTTGCAATAAATTTTAGGTGGTGGATATATGGGGATGCCTTTTAAAATAAGAGAAAAGACCTCAAGCGAATGAGATCTTTATGACTGGCTTTCTATAAAATCTATAAATAATTTTTGAATAATACTCAAATCTTCATGATGCAAAGTGCCTATTTTATATTTAAACTGAGATTTTTTTATGTATATTGTCTTAGAAACTCTCGCTGTCGATTTAAATCCAAGGTTAGCTTCTTGCCAAAAAATAATCGGAGTATCATAGTTATCGTCAGTTCGTGGTTCTGTTTTCGTTACCTTTACAGCTAGAACTTCTAATGCTTCAATATTAAGAACTATAACAGGTCGTGAAAGGAATCGAGTAGGATCTTCTTCGAGTGGAAAACTGACTAACCATACATCCCCCTCTAAAATATACATTACTTATCTTTAAAGTCCTTCTCTAATTGATCCCATTCTGATTCATCTCTCCAGGGATCATCTTTAGAAATAACAGTCAATCCATCGCTATTTTGGGTTGAATTAGAGCCAACTGCCTTCCGAATGCCATTTTTATTGGAATTAACAAAATCCGCGAAAGATGGTACAGTTTTTTTCACAATAGCTTGCATGTCCTTCTCCCCCTTGTTTCCCCTATCTTTTCCTTCTTTATTCATATCATATCACCTTCCAAATAGTGGTTCAATACAATATGTATAGTCTTGCCAACTTAGAAGGAAATAATCGTATAACATTTTGCACTTTTTTCGCACTAAACCACCAGGATAGATTACCTGCACATAGCAAAAAAACTAAAGGGAGGCATAAACCTCCCGATTTTCCTATGGTGCGGATGAGAGGACTCGAACCTCCACGGAGTTACCCGCCAGATCCTAAGTCTGGTGCGTCTGCCAATTCCGCCACATCCGCATATTCATATCATACATGATGTATTATACTCGCTCCCCATAATAATTTCAAGCTGGATTCGTCTATAGCTGCAGCCTATTCAGCAGTAGAAAAAAGTCCTCACTATTCTTTTCATAAAAGCGGTAACTTGAATAATAATATGTGCCTATCTCGTTTTCCAGGCCATTTCGCAGGGGATTGGTATGTATATGCTCTCGTATTTTTTGCAGGCCGGGATAATCCTTTACCTGTAATTCGTAATAGTCCTGCTCCCATACAGGCTGGTTTCTCCCTGTGTATTTCTGATAATAACGGGTAAAGTTGCCCATGTTTTTCCTGACCACCTGGGAAATCGGAACCTTGCAGGGATGGAATACAATATGCAGGTGATCCGGCATAATTACAAAAGCATAGACCAGATAATCCAGGGCATATTTGTTATAGGTCAGAACATTCAGGAGGAGTTCGCAGGCATATTTGTCCTGAAAAACCGGCTGCTTCCGGTAAGTAAATATACTGATATAATATGGTTTTATATGGAATAACAACTGACTTGGAAAGAGATCTTTCGGGTACAATTTTCGACATCCTCCTTTGATCGGGAGTTTTGCAAAAAAAATTTTCCTCTCACCATATAATAGATTAATAAAGACCGCCTACTAATTCTTGTATTTTATAAGGATTTTTTTGATTATGTAAGCTCTTGCAATTCAGATTTTACTCCATTTTTACACTTTAATATAGAATTCGTACAAGAAAAAGGCCTTCAGGCAAATGCATAAGCTTTCCCTGAAGGCCTTTCTTTTGATGGTTATTGTTCATGGCTATATGTCTATTTATACTTTCCAGTATTATTCCACGGCGAATACTATCTTTACTGCATTTTTTTTAATAATTTATTTTCTTTAATACTTTCTATTTATTTTTCAATACCTTTATAACATTAAGCGCTACAGCCAGAACAAACCATTTGTCTGCTCTGTCATCCGGTTTATGTTCGCTGCTGATTATGCCTGTATTTTTTGCCTCTTCCATAATATCTAATTTCCATTGTTCGGCCACAGGATTCTCCTCCAATCTCTTTTGCAGTTCTGTCCAGGGGAATTTCTCACCCGGACAGTCTGTAGCCATCACATCTCTGTGCCCTATTAGTTCCAGGTGGGTATACCTTTTCCATATATCTTTTATCAGCCAGACCAGGGCTTGTATTTGGGCCTCCTCTGGTGGAGCATTGCTAAAATTTCCCGTCAAACATATTCCTATACTATCAGGATTTCCTCTACTGCCTGCATGAGCGCCAATAAGATATTCATAGCGGCCTCTTTCAATACTTCCATTTTTTCTGACAACATAATGATAGCCGATGCCAGACCAGCCTCTTGCCAGATGCCAGCCATGTATAGTGCTGGCCGGCACATCTGAACTGGCTGAATGATGGATTATTATTCGCTGGGTACTGGTCCTGGGACGCAAGGAGCCATTAAATCTGAGGCCAGTCTCTTTTATTTCCATTCGGCCCACCACCTCTCAATTGCTTCAGTTCCTCTTTTCTTCTATTTTTCTCATAAATCGATTTATCATTAATCTTTCCAGCTGCAGCCGCCACCAAAAATGAATTAAAAAATGACAGCAGGTACAAACGCCAATTGCCGGGATCTGTACCATTCCCCAGCTCTGCCAGGGTTAAAATAAGGAATGCCCAGAGGACGGCATAGAGATCTGTACCCCACTTCCACCAGCGATCAATTATCCTCCCGGTATAGAGAGTAATTAAAAAAGTAAGTACTGACGCACCAGACAGGGTTAATAGTGAATCCCATGAAAATAGAGTATCTGTCATCTTTTTCTCCCCTTGCTATATTATATGTTCCTTCCTGATTTGAGTTCTCTCTGGGAGTAAAAAGAAAACTACCATCTGCTGTTTTCTATAATGATCTGAAGCATAAAAGTCATTTATGCTTCTAAATAACAGCTTTTAAGCTCTGATAGCTTTAAGAAATCAGGGTTTACTTTTCCTTGCAAGTGGGACCATAATAAGAGATATATGATAGATTGGAATTTTGGAATATAATTCCCTACCTGGATTAAATCTATAGTTTAAGGGGCGTATCTGCATTGGAACAAGTTTCTTTTGATATAATTTTTAGTGTATTAAAAATTCTGGCAGCTCTTCTGCTGGTACTGCTTAATGGACTCTTTGTAGCTGCAGAATTTGCCTTTGTAAAAGTCCGGCCTACGCGTATCGCCCAACTTGCATCAGAGGGAAATAAAAAGGCCAAAACTGCCCAGGATTGCATCGAGAATATTGATGCTTACCTCTCGGTAAGCCAGTTGGGCATAACGCTATCCAGCCTGGGTCTGGGATGGCTGGGCGAACCTGCAGTAGCTACACTACTGACTCCTATATTGACCGGCTGGGGAATAGCATCACCTACCCTGGTTCACTCTATTTCCTTTATCCTGGCCTTCAGTTTAATCACTTTTCTTCACGTAGTTTTTGGTGAGCTGGCCCCGAAATCACTGGCTATTCAAAGGGCAGAAGGTATGTCTATGAGCCTGGCCAAACTTATGCATATTTTCTATTTTGTTTTTTATCCGGCTGTAGCCCTTTTAAATGGTACTGCCAATAAGTTTTTATTCTTGCTGGGATTTCAGCCTGCTACAAAATCCGAAATAGCTCATTCTGAGGAAGAACTGCGAATGCTTATCTCTGAAAGCTATAAAGGCGGCCGTATTAAAAAGAGTGAACAGGAATTGCTGCAAAATGTCTTTCGTTTTGAGGAAAGGGTGGTTCAGGAAATAATGGTTCCCAGGCCCGAAGTAATTTTCCTGGATATCCAGGACAGCCTGGAAAAAAACATCGCCCTGGCCAGAAAAAGCGGGCACTCACGTTATCCTCTCTGTGATGGCATTATCGATAAAGTAGTCGGTCTGATTAATATAAAAGACCTCCTGTATTTGGACAACGAAATAGAAGATATATGCAGTATCCACAGAGAAATAATGTTTGTGCCCGAAGGTATGCGTCTCGACCATCTTCTGCCGGAGTTTCAGAAGAAGCACCAGCATATGGCAGCAGTCATTGATGAATACGGAGGAATATCCGGCATAGTGACCATGGAAAACATACTCGAGGAATTGGTCGGTCCCATTCAGGATGAATTTGATGATGAAGATCCGGAAATTATAGTTGAAGAAGAAGGGAGAACCCTGCTCGTAACCGGTCGGATGTTATTGGATGATGCTGAGGAAAGATTTGCTCTGTCTATCGACGGCGAAAACGAACAGTATTATACGCTGGCCGGCTATATGTTGGGGAAACTGGGCAAACGTCCCCGGGAAGGCGACATTGTTAAACTGAACAACATGAAGCTGGAAATAGTAAAGATGGCGGGAATGCGTATCGACCGCATCCGCCTCCATCCTATAGAAGACTCCGGTTCAGATATTCAAGAAAATATTTAACCCTGAATGCCTGCAAATGATAACCCAAATACACACAAGCAAATGTTCATGTCACTACTTACTACTCTCACTCCTCATCCCTAACACCTTCCCCTTACTGGAAAACAATCAGCGCCGGGACCTGAGCTCCGCAAAAACATCGCTCGGCTCTACACCCTGTTCTACCAGAAGAACTAAAAGATGATAGAGCAAATCTGCGGTTTCATAAACAATTTCAGATTTTTCCCTATTTTTAGCCGCTATTATTACTTCAGCATTTTCCTCGCCAACTTTTTTAAGTATTTTGTCCAGGCCTTTTTCAAAGAGATAGGTGGTATATGAACCTTCAGGCAAGTTTCTCTGCCGGTCCTTTACAATATCATATAATTCCAATAATATTCCCGGGCCCTCCTTGCCAGCAGCATATACAGTGCTGGTATCAAAAACTGTTTCATCTTTTTCGTTTCCATGGATATCCCGGTAAAAGCAGGAATAATGACCAGTATGACAGGCAACGCCAGTTTGCTCTACCCGTACAAGCAGGCTGTCGGCATCGCAATCATAGAGTATTTCCTTTACTTCCTGTATATGCCCGGATTCCTCACCCTTCATCCACAGCTTTTGACGACTGCGGGAATAAAAGTATGTTCGGCCGCTTTCAATAGTCCGCTGCAAGGATTCAGCGTTCATATAGGCCAGCATTAATACCTGCCCGCTTTTATAGTCTTGAACTATTGCCGGGACAAGTCCCTCCCCTTTAGCAAAATCAATCTTATCAATCATAATCTTACCGTTACTCCTTTGCTTGCCAGATATTCCTTGGCTTCTTTAATAGTATATTCACGATAGTGGAAAATAGAGGCACATAAGACAGCATCAGCCTTCCCTATTTCAATAGCTTCGTACAAATGTTCCAAATTCCCGGCCCCTCCGGAGGCTATTACCGGAATACCTGCCAGATCACTGATGGCTGCAGTAATATCCAGGTCATAGCCATCTTTGGTTCCATCTTTGTTCATACTGGTCAACAATATTTCTCCGGCCCCCCGCTTTTCTACCTCCCCGGCCCATTCCAGGGCATCCAGGCCGGTAGGCACTTTACCACCATTGATATATACTTCCCAAGATCCTTTATCGGTCAGGCGCACATCAATGGCTACTACAATGCACTGGCTGCCAAACTTTTTGGCTCCTTCATTTATTATCGAAGGGTCCCGGACAGCTGCCGAATTAATTGATACTTTGTCGGCACCGGCATTAAGTATGGTGCGAATATCGTCAATAGTGCTGATTCCGCCACCTACGGCAAAGGGAATAAATACCTCTTTGGCAGTGTTCTTCACTACATCCACCATGGTTTTTCTCTCTTCCAAAGAAGCACTGATATCGAGAAATACCAGCTCATCCGCACCTTCACGATCATAGTAGGCTGCCAGTTCAACCGGATCCCCTGCATCCCTTAAATTTTCAAAGTTTATCCCTTTAACTACCCTGCCGTTATGGACATCCAGACAGGGAATAATCCTTTTCGCCAACACAAAACCCCCCCCCTTTTTTTAATTAGTAATTAATAATTAGTAATTAGTAATTTTGGTTTGGAAAACTGGCGTTTTCCCTTCTATTTTATCTTTTTTAATCATTCCCCTGGTCCCCCCTCAATATAAGGGAAAGCGTTTAGCTTTTTAATTAGTAATTAGTAATTTTGCTTGGATAACTGGTGTTTTCCTTTCTATTTTATTTACTTCCATCGTCCCCTGCTCCCGTCCCTCTTCAATATAAGGGAAAGCGTTAGCTTTCCCAACATTAATTATTAATTATTAATTACTAATTACTAATTATTCAGCCGCTGCCAGGGCTTCGCTTAAATTCAGCTTGCCGTCATAAAGGGCTTTGCCTATGATAGCCCCGCTAACTCCTTTAATAAGCTTCAATTCCTTAATATTATCCAGGGTGGAAACTCCTCCGGATGCGATAATCTCCAGTCCGGTTGTTCCCGCCATCTCTTCGATGGAAGGCAAATTAGGCCCCTTAAGCAAGCCATCCCGGGCAACATCAGTAAAAACTGCAGTTTTAATACCCAGCTTTTTCATCTGCAGACCAAAGTCAACGGCGGCCAGCGTAGTTGTTTCTACCCAGCCTTCTATGGCAACCTGTCCGTTTCTGGCATCCAGACCCAGGACTATCCTTTCCGGGCCAAATTTATCCAGGAGCTTTTTAATGAAATCGGGACTGCTGACTGCTCTGGTACCGATTATTGCCCTTTGGGCTCCCATTTTCAATGTACGTTCCACATCTTCAAATTCCCGAAGTCCTCCTCCAAGCTGAAATGGGATATCAACAGCGGCTGCTATAGCCGCTATAGCCTGTGCATTCCTGGGACTACCGGAAAAAGCCCCATCCAGGTCAACAATATGGAGATAAGAGGCTCCAGCTTGCTGAAAAGAAGCAGCAACACCAGCCGGTGTATCAGAATAAACGGTTTTTTCTTCTGCCTTTCCCTGCACCAGCCTTACACATTGGCCGTCTTTCAGATCAATAGCAGGATAAATAATCATATTATATTTCTCCAAAATTCTTTAATATTTTCAGACCCAGTTCACTTGACTTCTCCGGGTGAAACTGTGTTCCAAAGAGATTTTTTCTTTCTATGGCACATACAAAATCCATGCCGTAATCACTAATTCCAGTTAGACAGTAATCATCTTCGGGCACTACATAATAGGAATGAACAAAGTAGAAATAGCTTTCCAGAGCAATATCCCTGAATAAAATGCTGCCAGAATCCATCAGCACCTGGTTCCATCCCATATGCGGAACTTTAAAAGCCCTTGGCAGCTGAAACCTCACTACCTGTCCTTTGATAATATCCAGTCCTTTGTGCAGCCCGTTTTCCTGACTCTCGCTAAAAAGGAGCTGCAAACCCAGGCAAACCCCCAGCAGGGGCGTATCTTTCCTGACAATTTCCTGTATAGCTTTATCCAGACCCAATTTATGCAGGTTTTTTACAGCATCACCGAAAGCACCCACACCTGGCAGTACCACTTTATCCGCCTCCACTATTTCTTCTGCCTTGCTGCTGGTAAAAGCCTCATATCCCAGTTTAAGAAAGGCATTCCTGACACTGGCCAGGTTGCCCATACCGTAATCAATAATCGCTATCAAGACATATCCTCCTACCTGCTCGAAATAATATTTACTATAGGAGCTTTTTGGATGACCAGACTTCCTCAATGCGCGGTTCATAGTCAACAGCCATTTTTAAAGCCCTGGAAAATGCCTTGAAAACTGCTTCGATAATATGATGGGTGTTTTCTCCACGCAAAAGGTCAATGTGAATATTCATTCCAGCATTATTGGCCAGAGCATGGAAAAATTCTTTAACATTCTCTGTGGCAAAATCCCCTATAATTTCTCGCTTTAAATCCACATTATATGACAGGTAGGAACGTCCTGAAAGGTCGATGACGACCCTGGCCAGGGCATCATCCATTGGTACAATGGCTTCGCCGTAACGGTTTATACATTTCTTGTCCCCCAGAGCCTGTTTTAAAGCCTGCCCCAGGCAAATAGCAATATCTTCCACTGTGTGGTGATCATCGACTTCGATATCCCCTCTGCTGGTTACTTTTAAATTGCAGAGGCTGTGCACGGAAAAAAGTGTTAACATATGACTCAAAAAGGGTATTTCGGTATCAATCTGGTGCTGCCCGGTACCATCCAGGTCTATTTGCAGAAGGACTTCAGTCTCGCTGGTCTTTCTCTGTATCTCTCCAATTCTCGTAATATCAGCCATTGAAATTCTCCTTTCTTTACTGTACTCTAAATTCGCAGTAGACAGAGACTGCGTACTAAGGGGATTTTTTGACACAGGCTCACTACGCTCGCACACGGATTTAACAGATTTACACCGATTTTTTCTTTAATGTTTTTATATTTTTTGGATTTCTACAAAGCTGAACTGACGGTTAATAAATTGCTCTTATTTAGATTTTCAGGATAACGGAAGCTATAGCTTCCGTTATCCTGAACAAAACATTAATGGAAGCTGAGTATTTCATTAAACTATTAACTATAATTTTTGACGTCCACCAAACTAAAAATACTAAAAAGAATCTGTGTTAATCTGCGTCCGCACGATCTGTGTGCGAGCGTAGCGAGCCTGTGTCAAAAAAATTCCTTGCTGCGCTGTCCTTATTTTTTCCTTACTCTAATTGAATTGGCATGAGCTGTCAGGCCCTCTACGGTAGCCAGTTTAATTATTTTGTCAGCATCCTCTTTTAAAGCCTGTTCTGAATAATGAATTATACTGGAGGCTTTCATAAAGGTGTCGACTGTAACCGGAGAATAGAAACGGGCTGTCCCGCCCGTAGGCAATATATGGTTGGGGCCGGCATAATAATCACCTACAGGTTCCGGGCTGTATTTCCCCATAAATATGGCTCCTGCATTGTGAATTCTACTTATATAGTCAAAGGGGTGCTCAAGCATTAACTCCAGGTGTTCGGGTGCTATTAAATTGGCTATTTCACAAGCCTCATCAATATCCCGAACCAGAATAAATGCCCCATGAGCCTCCAGGGACTTTCTTATTATTTCTTTTCGCGTAAGCTTCTCTAACTGTTGTTCCAGCTCTTGCTCCACCTTAGTTATAAGATTGGCATCATCAGATATTAATATGCTTCGGGCCAGTACATCGTGCTCAGCCTGGGACATCATATCTGCTGCCAGGAAAACAGGATCGGCCTTTGAATCAGCAATAATCAGGATCTCGCTGGGACCAGCCAGCATATCGATGTTCACATCACCATAGACCATTTTCTTGGCAATGGTGACATAAATATTCCCCGGCCCGCTAATAAGATCGACTTTTTTAAGTGTTTCAGTTCCCCAGGCCAGAGCGAAAACCGCCTGAGCCCCTCCCATCTTGTATATCTCCTTAACTCCCAGTTCGGCAGCAGCCACCAGGGTATAAGGATTCATTCCTCCGTTTTTATCTGGAGGACTGACCATGACTATTTCTTTCACCCCGGCTACCTGTGCGGGTATGGCATTCATCAAAACCGAAGATGGATAAGCAGCAGTCCCTCCGGGTACATATATCCCCACCCTCTCCAGGGGACGAAAAAGCTGTCCCAGTATAGTCCCATTTTCATCGGGTTCCATCCATGAATTTTTCAACTGTTTTGCATGAAATATTTTTACATTGTCTATGGCTTTGCGAATCGCATTTATGTATTCCTCATCAACATTACGGTAAGCCTCATCAATCTCTTCTTTTCCTATCATAAAATTATCCTGGTTTATGCTGGCACCATCAAATTCCAGGTTAAGATCAAAAATAGCCTGGTTGCCTCTTTCCTTTACCTGTCTCCCGATTTCTGCCACAGTGGCTTCGTAATCTTTCATTCCAGCATTGCTCACTGCTGAAAAAATGGCCTTTATATCCTCGCTGGATGAATCAAGCTGTTTTATTTTCATAAAACCTCCCCACCCCTCACAAAATCTTGCATAGTCTCAATCAAGGATTGAATTCTATGATGTTTGGTTCGATAGCTTACCCGGTTGCTTATCAATCTGGTAGTGGAATCCATTATTGTAAGCAGTTCCACCAAATTGTTCTCTCTGAGGGTTCTCCCGGTAGATACAATATCCACAATAATATCTGCCATTCCCATAAGGGGTGCAAGTTCAATATTCCCATGCAGTTTTATGATCTCCACCTGTAATCCCTGACTGCGAAAAAAACGCTCGGCCACTACCGGAAATTTGGTCGCCACTCTTTTATAATTCAATTCCTTTAACTCAATATCTTTAAGATCTGCCGGACCGGCAACCACAAAACGGCAATAAGAATACTTCAAATCCGCCATCTCAAAAACATCTTTGGCCTGTTCCACTATTACATCTTTTCCTACAATCCCCAGATCGGCAGCCCCCTGTTCCACATAGGTTGGAACATCAGTGGGACGGCACATAAGATATCTTAAATTTTCCTTATCATAAGAGAAAACCATACTCCGGCTTTCTTCACTGACCCCTTCGACTGGCAGTCCAATGCCAGCAAACAGTTTCATAGTTGGCTTTAATAAATTCCCTTTGGAAAGGGCTATGGTAAGATATTCATCTTGCATCCTATTTCCTCCAAGCATAAAATCTCAAGTATGGTTTTGATTGTCCCTTTATTTTGAATTATCCACATAAATTAGATGGCAATTTTGTCTGGTCTTTAATTTTGTCTCCAGTTTTTCCTTACTGCAGCCTTCCAAATCCATTTCCACAATACACCCCTGCCGGCGAAGCTCCTCGGCTTTTTTGACCATAGCCTGAAAATCAGTCCCGCCCAGCAGAAAGCGTTTAGTCTCTTGCTCCCTATTCTTCATAACCAAAGCCAGTCTTTCCATACCTACGGCAAATCCAGTAGCCGGACAGGGAAAACCGAATTGACTCATCAGCCTGTCATAACGTCCACCACCCAGGAGACCATATCCCAGTTGAGGAGAATAACCCTCAAATACTATCCCGGTGTAATAATCCATCCCTCGCAGTACTCCCATATCAATGACTATATTATCTATTACACCGCATATTTTCAGGGCATCGTAAACTTTTCGCAATTCTTCCACTGCCAGGGAGGCATTTCTATCGCTTTCAACATAGGGAATACGCTCCAGGACTTCCAGTTCCCCATGCAGAACAGGCAAACTGGCGAGGGTTTCTTTTAATCTTTCGTCAATATCCAGGCCATCCAATACATTTGATAATTCTACCAGGTCTTTGCATTCCAGTAAAAAGCGAATCCTTTGCTTATCCTCAGATTTAATACCGCTGTCATCAAGAAGGCTATTGAAAATAGCTATTTGATTGAGACTGATTTTAAAGTCTTGCAATCCCATTTCACGCAGGGTATTTACAGCAACGGTTATTACTTCAGCATCTGCCCATACCCCCGAAGCCCCCAGTAATTCAATTCCCATTTGCCAGAATTCCCGGTATTGAGCAATCTGGGGCTGAACATGCCGAAAAACATTGGCATTATAAAAGAGCCTTTGCGGTAACACGGCATCCTGCAGGTGGGTTGCTGCCAGGCGGGCAATGGATACGGTTATCTCTGGACGCAGGGAGAGAATTCCCCCTTCCCGGTCCATAAACAAAAACAAGTCCTCCCTGATATTCCTCCCGGTTCCGGTTTCTATTACCTCCAGAAACTCAAAGGCTGGAGTAATAACCTCTTCATAACCATAAGACCTGAAGGTCTTCCCGGCCTTGTTTTCTATACTCCTCTTGGTTTTTACGTCATCGGGAAGTAAATCACGCAAACCTTTTGGAATTTGTCTATTTTTCATTGGAATTCTCCTCATTCATTTTTCTCAATACTGTTTTATATCCATCTGCTCCATAGTTCAGGCAGCGTTTAACCCTGCTTACAGTAGCAGTACTGGCTCCTGTGGAAGCAGCAATACTGTTATAAGTGGTATTGTTCTCCAGTAAACGGGCCACCGCCATTCTCTGAGCCATAGCTTTAATCTCACTAATGGTACACAGATCTTCCAACAAGCGATAGACCTCATCATCGTTTTCCAGGCTCAACAAGGCACTGACCAGAAAATCAGTATTTTTATCTTTCCAGCTAGGTGAATAAGTCAAAAAACTTCCCTCCAGAATAAATTACAATAACTGATGATCGTTAATAATCAGTTCAAATTCACAATCCAGATACTGTGCTGCCCTCCGGCTCATCAGCATTTTGGTCAGGAATATCTCAAAATACTCCATAACCGAACAAACCATGGTATCTATGGTAATCTCCATCGTGATCTTTTTCTCTTTCGGGTTAACCAGTAACCTGGATTGCGTTACCGCGTAATTAACCCGGTCACGAGGGGTAAAAGAGGAAATCTCGCTCTTACGCACCCTGGAGCGGTGAACATCTGACTTATCGGCCAATATCAGAGCTGCAGCTATGTTATTTATGCTGCTGCCCCGGGCATTCTCTTCATGATTGCCAATAGCTCCCATAATTATAGCTATTTCCTCAGGCTCCATCCCCAGGTCGAGTAAAATATTGAAAGCTATTAAAGCCCCTGACATACCGTGCCCGTAACGATTAACTAAATTTCCTATATCGTGCAGATAGCCTGCTATAGCTCCCAGTTCAGCATCTCTTTGGGGATATCCCAATTTTTCAAGAATTTCATAGCATAAATCCGAAGTCTGCTCTGCATGGTGCATATTATGTTCTATCGCGCCAATATTTCCAATATAGGCATTTCCTATCTGCATATACGTTTGAACTATAGGGTTTTCCTTAATTTTTTCCAGAGTAATCATTGTTCTCCTCCCCTAATATACTACTACTCTAATGATTTTTGCAGCTTCCCTGCCTCTCTGGCAGCCCTGCTGCCCTCTGGTATGGAATCCAGGAATTCCCTGGCCTTTCCAAAATCACCTTTTGCTATCGCATCTTTGGCCAGCTCCAAAATTGCAGCCGCTTTTTTCTCCCTTTCTGCTTCTTTTATTTTATCTTCCATTTTTTCTTTTTTACCCAGTTCCTCTAATTTCTTGTATTCTTCTATAGCTTGATCATATTTTCCTTCCGCTACCAAGCCCGCACCTTCGGTAATAATTCTGCGGGTCTCAATCCTTTCGGGAAGCTGCAACAATAAATTTCCATAAGTAAATACCGTACATAAGAGAAGCACTACCGCCAGTAACCAGGGCAGAGAATATCTTCTCTTTTTGTTCATAAATCCAGCCAGAATAATAAAGGGAATTGCCATAATAAAAGTGACTTTCAAAAATTCCCGCGCAGGCAGATTGAACAGGGCCACAATTATAGCAACAGCAATAAGCATTTTGACAATAGGAGAAATTTTGGGGTTCATGGATTTACACCTCTCTTTTAAGGGCTTTTTTTCCAATATCCTTTCTATAGTACATTAAATCAAAACTAATTTTTTCTACCTCTTTGTATACTTTTTCTATAGCAGCAGGAATACCATTAGCTTTGGAAACCACTCCTAGAACCCGACCACCGTTGGATAATAATCTCCCTTTATCAATAATTGTCCCTGCATGAAATACCAAGATATCACTATCGAGCTTTTCCAGTCCTTCGATTAATTTTCCCTTTTCATAATCACCGGGATAACCGCCTGAAGCCAGAACCACACAAACACAAGCACCTTCTTCCAGCTCAATAGCCTGTCCGACAAGCTTTCCCTCACAGGCTGCTTCCAGCAAGGGAAATAAATCCCCCTTGATCATAGGCATCAAAACCTGGGTCTCGGGATCGCCAAAACGAGCGTTGAATTCGAGAACTTTGGGGCCTTCCCGGGTAATCATTAATCCGGCATATACAACCCCTTTATAGGGACAGCCTTCTTTTGCCATAGCTTCTATAACCGGCCCGATAATCTTATCCAGCACCTGCTGGTACAGTTTGGGCGAATATACCGGAGGATTGCTGTAAGCCCCCATCCCTCCTGTATTAGGGCCTTCATCATTATCAAAAATTTGTTTATGATCCTGGGCTGCCAGCAAAGGCAGATAATTTTTGCCATCACTGATGGCAAAAAAGCTGACTTCTTCCCCTTCAAGACATTCCTCAATAACAACCTTCTCCCCGGCTTTGCCAAAGCTTCGATCCCGCATCATATTATCAATAGCCCGGCTGGCTTCATCCCAGTTTTTAGCCACTACTACACCTTTGCCGGCCGCCAGTCCGTCCGCTTTCACTACCACGGCTTTTCCCTGAGCAGTATACGTACGAGCATATCTTTTCGCGGCATCAATATCTTCAAATGCTTCATAGTCGGCAGTAGGAATACCATATTTCTTAAGCAGGTTCTTGGTAAAAACCTTGCTGCCTTCGAGTCTGGCCGCAGCAGCAGAAGGGCCGAAAGCTTTCAGGCCATTTTCCTCAAAAATATCCACCAGACCTTCCATTAACGGAGCTTCTGGCCCAACAACTGTCAGATCGATTTTATTTGCCAGAGCAAATTCCAGCAGCTTATCCACTTCGCCGGCTCCTATATCCACACATTCGGCCAGCCCAGCTATGCCCGGATTACCTGGAACCGCAAATATTTTGTTAATCTCAGGACTCTGGGCCAGCTTCCATACCAGGGCATGTTCCCTTCCTCCCTGACCTATTACAAGTACCTTCTTAGCCATTTTATCCCCCTCTGAATTTAATTAATAATTAGTAATTAATAATTAGTAATTTCAGAATTCAAAATCAATTATTAATGTTTAAAATGCCTGATGCCGGTAAAGACCATGGCAATACCATGCTTGTTGCATTCCTCTATGCTTTCCTCATCGCGTATGGAACCACCGGGCTGAATAATAGCCTTGATACCATAACGTGCTGCCATTTCCACCGTATCCTTGAAAGGGAAAAAGGCATCCGAAGCCATAACCGCTCCCTCGCATTTATCCCCGGCGTGTTCCAGGGCAATGGCAGCAGAACCCACCCGGTTCATCTGACCGGCCCCAACTCCAATACTCATTTTATCCCTGGAAATGACAATAGCATTGGACTTTACGTGTTTAACAATTGTCCAGGCAAAAGCCAGTTCCTGCAATTGCTCAGCTGTAGGCACGGTTTCCGTAACCACTTTCAAATCGTTGACGTCCAGCTGCTTCCGGTCGCTTTCCTGTACTACAAAACCGCCTTCAACAGTTCGCAACATAAGACTATCCCCGCTGGAAACAGGCATTTCCAAAACCCGCAGGTTCTTTTTAGCCTGTAGTACAGCCAGGGCATCATCATCATAAGACGGAGCAATTATTACCTCCATAAATGGTCCGGCAGCCTTTTGAGCTGTTTTTAAATCTACAGGACGATTAAAAGCGATAATACCCCCATAGGCAGATTTCGAATCACCCGCAAAAGCCCGGACAAAAGCCTCATCAAGGGTTTTGGCTACAGCAGTACCGCATGGATTGGTATGCTTCACTATTACACAGGCGGTCTCATTGAATTCCTTTACCAGGTCCCAGGCTGCCTGAGTATCGATGATATTGTTATATGATAATTCCTTGCCATTCAGTTGACGGGCATCAGCCAATCCCTTACCCGGTGTCATATTCCGGTAGAAGCAGGCCTTTTGGTGCGGGTTTTCCCCGTAGCGAAGCTCGTATACCTTTTCACCGGCCAGGATTAGATTGTCCCGAAAACCGCTATCACTGAGGCCGGCCAGGTAACTGCTTATCATGGCATCATAGGCAGCCGTATGGCTGAAGGCTTCCAGGGCCAGCTTCATTCTCATTTCCTGACTTAAATCCCCATTGCTTTCCAATTCTTTTAAGACTGCATTATAGAACTCAGGTTTTACCAGCACAATTACATCTTTAAAGTTCTTGGCCGCTGACCTTAGCATGCTGGGGCCGCCTATATCGATATTCTCTATGGCCTCGTCCATGCTTACATCAGGTCTGGCTACGGTCTCCCGGAATGGATAAAGATTTACCGCCACAATATCGATAGCCTCTATCTGATTTTCTTCCAGCTGCTGAATATGTTCGGGTATCCTGCGGGCCAGAATACCGCCATGGACTTTAGGATGCAGGGTCTTAACCCGTCCATCCAGTATTTCCGGAAAGCCAGTAATTTCAGCTACCTGCTTGACATTCACTCCTGCCTCTTTTAGGGCAGCGAAGGTCCCCCCGGTAGAAATAATCTCATAACCCAGTTTTTCCAGGCCCCGGGCAAATTCCACTATACCTTCTTTATTGGATACACTTATTAGCGCTCTTTTCATGTTTTATTCCCCTTTCTTAAGGACTGACAATTACTTTTCTGCCATCTATCCAGACCCTGCCTTCGGCAAATAACTGCAATGACTGCCAGTAAATCTTATGTTCCTCCACCAGAATCCGGGCTGCCAGGCTGTCTTCATCATCATCCTGGTAAACCGGTACCGCAGCCTGCATTATTATAGGGCCAGTATCCATTCCCTCATCTACTATATGTACTGTCACTCCGCTGAACTTCACTCCGTAATCCACCGCCTGCTTCTGGGCATGTAAACCAGTAAAGGAAGGCAACAATGCCGGATGAATATTTATTATCCTGAATTTGAAAGATTCCAGGAGAACCCTGCCGACAAGCCGCATATAACCGGCCAGAACCAGGAGGTCAATATCATGTTCATGTAATTTTTTAAGAATATCCATTTCATATTCATCTTTGCTCTTATAATCCCTGGGATTAATAAAATGAGCTTCAATTTCTCTTTTTTGTGCCTTTTGCAGCGCAGGAGCATCCTTCTTGTCACTTATTAAAAGCTTTATATCCGCTGATAATTCCCGGCGCTCAATGGCCTCACCGAGAGCGTCAAAATTGCTGCCCCGTCCTGAAGCTAAAACCGCCAGTTTCAGCCTTCCCGCTTCCATTACTTTAATCATTTTATTATTACCCTCTCGCCATCTGAGTTTACTCTTCCTATTATTATAGGTTTTTCCCCTTTAACATACAAGTGTTTTAATGCTTTATCTGAATGAAGTGGTGAAGTAATTATCAAATAACCAGCACCCATATTGAAAGTTCTGAACATCTCTTCCCTGGGAACCTGCCCCAATTTCTCAATCAATTTAAAAATGGGTTTAACTTCAATCTGTGAACCATCTATAACAGCTCCCATTCCTGCCGGAAGAATTCTCTGCAGATTTTCAATGATTCCCCCGCCGGTAACATGAACCATTCCTCTTATCTCCACTTCATCAAGTAGAGAAAGAACTGTCTTAACATAGATTTTAGTAGGTGTCAGCAGTTCTTCTCCCAGGGTTTTGCCCAGTTCATCAATGTACTGCTCCAGTTTCAGCCCGGCTTTTTCGAGCAAGACCTTTCTGACCAGGGAATAGCCATTGGAATGAATACCCGAAGAAGACAAGGCAATAATTATATCCCCATCTTGAATGAGACTGCCATCAATAATACGGCTGCGGTCTACAGCCCCAACCGCAAACCCGGCCAGGTCATATTCATCTTCCGCATAAAAACCGGGCATCTCCGCGGTTTCCCCACCAATCAGAGAACAAGACGCCTGTAAGCACCCCTGACTTACTCCCTTTACCAGAGATTCCACCACCTGGGGCTGCAGCTTTCCCAGAGCTATGTAATCCAAAAAAAATAAGGGTTCGGCACCGTGTACCAGAATATCGTTCACACACATGGCTACCAGGTCTATGCCCACAGTATCATGGACATCCATCATCTGAGATATCTTCAACTTTGTCCCTACTCCATCAGTACCCGATACCAGAACCGGCTCTTTATACCTGGCTGTATCCAGGGCAAAAAGCCCCCCAAAAGAACCGATTTCCGTAAGCACTTCCGGCCTCCTGGTCTTTTCCACCCACTTTTTAATCATATTCACCGATTTATTGGCAGCTTCAATATCCACCCCGGCCTCTTTATAACTCAAACCCTCTTTTTCCATAATCAACCCCCTGTTCAATAATAAGTATCCCATCCCCCAACTATGCGCATAAGACAGATTATCCACAGCAAGGGGGAATTTTTGACGCAGGCTCTCTATGCTCGCACACAGACCCTGCGGGCACAGATTAACACGGATTCTTTTTTGTATGTAGGGGCACCCCTTGCGGGTGCCCATGAATCTTCTTTTTGAAACCTGACTTTTACTGACCTTAACTGATTTAACATGACTCTTTTTCAATTTTGTAAATATCAGCTTAAATCAGGAAAATCAGGTTTGTCAGGTTTTGTTAAATGATGTCTTCAACTCCGCCCTCCTAAACAAAAACAAAATTACCTCCGGGTACTACTGATGTTCCCTTCGTTTACTATTAAAGTTACCGCGATAATCCGCGTCTTTTAAACTGCTGAGCAGTTTGTAGCATTTTGAATACGTAGTCTTATTATCAGTCAAATCAAATCAATCAATTCAAAACAGGTTTTCATTAAAACTCTCTCTGAACAATACCACGCTTTGTTTTTTATACCTTAATACCATTAAAGCCCGGGGGGATAGTTTCGTAACCGAAACCTATCCGCCTGGGCTTTTATCCCTATACGGTGTAGTGCCTGAATAAGCACCTGTGTCACTTGGACCAGACCATGTATGAAATATATGCGGAACCCTAGACACACTTTCGCGTTTCTTAGCTCTATTAATTTACAATTTGATATTAGCAAAGCATTTTTAACATGTCAACGTACTAAAGACAATTATATATAATTCTGTAAGAGGCTTAGGGACAAAATGAACCCCCCCGGCAACATGGCTTTTTAAATGAGTTAACACAAAATAAGTTAACCGCCTGACGTCTTTGGTTTACACGATACGCAGACCGCTGGCTATGACCTCGTTAATAAAGGGGTTTCCTTTACTCAAAGGATGGGGTTCTATTCGGGTGTTGACTTTCCTGCGAATCCTCATAAGCTTCATGGTATCCTCAATCAAATCCCCGGTAAATTCCTCAGATATTACTGCAATATCAATATCGCTATCATGGTCAGGGCTGCCATTAATGAAGGAACCAAATACGTAAATTGAATCAACCTTTAGTTCCTTTTCAACCCTATCAGCATATTCTTTGGCTATGGCAGTTATTTCTTCTCTAGTATTGTTAGAAGCCATTCCCTCAACTCCTTAATCGCAGTTATACTCGCGCTCGTAAACTCTGGAGTGCATTTCTTATGAAAGCTCTGTTTATAATCTGGATAACGGGCAGCAATGTTAAAGCTAGTTATAAGATCCATATAATCGGCTTGCTCATCGGAAGGTTTAAGACCTGCTTTTTCAGATAGTCTTAACAAATCATGAATTCTTGGAACCTCAGCATTTACCCTCTCAACATATACAGCCTTCAACAGTTTTTCCAGAACCAACTGACCTACAAAAAGGCTCCAGCGATAGTCCTTGCTTACATAAAGGTTATGCATAGTCACATAGTCTTGTTCCGAACTAGCTATCCAATATGCTACTATTTCATCTCTGGTCAACTGTATACCTCCCTCCACTTACCTGCAATTTTCTTACTGTGCTATATAAAAAAAGGATTTCATCTATAATTATACCCGGATATAATGCATATTGAAAACGTGAATATTTCCCCCTTTTTCTATTATATTTAACACCTACTTATTTACGTTGCGTTCACTTAAGCCGGCACTCACAATAAAATACATCTGTGAGGTCTGCCACAATAACTTCCGTCGATCGGTCTTTTCAGAATAAATCAGGGTGGCCTCGGATTTGTTAAAAAATGCTTCTCCTTTCTGTTTTTCTGACTGCTTTTGTTATCACTTATCAAACACTGCGATAATTGCCCAACTTTTTCCCCTCTATCCCCAAATTATCACAGGCCTATTTTCCCGTTTTTATTTTTTTATAAAAAAAATGGAACTTTCTGGTCTCCTCAAACGAGTATTCTATGAAGACATTTTTAGGAAGGAGAAATAGATAGAGTGAATTTTTAAAAAATTTGCAAGATTGAATCGAACGTCTGTGGATAAAACCATTCATGCCCCAAAATTAGAAAAATAGTGTAGGATCGTATGTAGCTTTTTGAATATCTATTATACAAAAATCGACCGGTTTATAAATAAGGCGGGAAGTTTGTTTTATTTCCTGATAGCCCCAGAAAAAATATCTATTTTAAGTGAAATACTTTCTTCCTAATCTAAAAAAGCTCAGGGAGGTGGTAATAAACGAAAATTCCCGTATTGAACATTATTTTTGAGGAGAAAGGGGATGAGATAAATTCAGAATAATTAGACAAACCCCCAAGAGACTTTTCAGGTTTAGAGGCCAAAAGTCTGTTGAGGGCTGACAAGTCCATAGGATTTATTAAAAACACCTATGGCTCAATTTCCATTTTAAAGGATTAAGTGTTGCCGCTCAAACTATCTGACCGGTAACTGTTAAAAGTAACTGGTCACTAAAACAGCTTAAATTATCCGGCCAGATAAAATCGGTCAAAGCTCAAACTTATTGTGCCCTTCGGGCATGAGAGGTTAGTTTAGCGGTTACAACGTTTTTATTGTGTCATAAAAATAACACAATAAAAACTCCCCCCCTGTGTCCTGCTGCCTTATTTTGGCAATTCGCACCCTGAAACCGGAATTTCGCACCATAATATGGCCTTTTTGGCGACTTTGGGGGAGGAGATTAAACAGTAATACCCAATATAATTAATATTCGCGCGAAATGTTAGTTGAAAAAGAGGGGATGCTTTTAAATTATAGTAGGAAACAAAAGATACTTTTTTGAGATGGAGGTTAAATTATGTTAAAGAAAACACTTGTAACTTTTCTATTAGGCATACTGCTGATGGCATCAATTGTCCCATCAGCAATGGCCGCTAGAAAAGTAATACCAATGACAGCATATAGTCAAGGAAGTGGCAATGGTTGGTGTTGGGCAGCATCTGATAAGATGATAATTCAAGAATTAGTAGGGACATCTCCTTCGCTGCAAACTTTAGTAGATGATTATGGCGAGACAGAGGATGGTGGAGCATCAATTGCAGTAGCTCAGGAAGCTTTGAATGATTACGGTATCTATAATTCTTTAAAATATGATTCTCAAACTTATAACGAAGTTCAAAGTCAAATTAATCTGGATGAACCTATTTTTTGCCGTTTATCAAATGGAGGTGGATGGATATACCGTCACGCTGTTGTGATGAGAGGTTATGACACTTCAACATCTTTTGTGCTCTATCTTGATCCAACAGATGGATTGGGGCACGGGATGACCTACTCTTTGTTCTGTGATGGGGAAAAATGGGATGGAGCTTATTCTGAATGGGATGGGACAATTTATAATAATACAGATGAGGAATGAGGTGTATTTCAATGACAAAGAAGAAAATTATTGGTGTCAGTGGGATTCTTGTGGTTATGATTCTTTTTATCGCAGGAATTACCTATGCTATTTCTCCAGAACAACAAGCAAAAGCTTTTGCGGATAAAAGTTTTTCCACTGGAATTGCAGATTATGTATTGACAAGTTGCGACTATACCACAGAAGAAAATGTCCCCAATACCTATTTAGGAGCTCCGATTCTAAACTACACGATACCGATTGATGAATTCGACGATTCAATAAGTATCAAAGAAAACATTCACGCTATGCCAATGTATGTTTTTCCAGTCATGCTTAATGATACTGTTGTAACAGATTTTTCAGTTATGCTATGCAAAGGCGAATGGCAAGTTATTGATATAGGGGGAAATCAAAGTAAATATGTTTATGATATGGCCAAGAAAAATCATATCTCCGAAGATGAAATAGCTTTGCTTCGATTTGGTGGACAGACCTTCCTTTTATCCTTGGATGAATCTTGTGATATAGTATGTTCGCCATATGTAAGCAATGATACTATTGGCTTAGAAAAAGAAAAAATAGTTTCTTCAGATACCCTGAAAAAACATTTCAAAGAAAGGCAGCAAGAATATTTAAACTTCAGAAAGGATGAAAAAAATAAGGATATTATTGGCGGTCACAAGTTTGGAGCTTATGGACCGATAGACTTTTCTCAAAAGGAAAGCATGCTTGTAAGAATAATTAAATTTGGCTCTTACTGTATAAAAACATGAGATTAAACCAAAATTTCAATCCTTTGGAAAACGCCGTACATATTTTAAGATAACTCTACTATTTAGATAAATGCAATGACTGGAAGGAAATGGTCGATATCGTTAGTAACTTTGTCATGGAGGTATAGAGAGTGCAGAAGGTAAAAAAATATATAAACCAAATGTTTCAGGAATTACCCAAAAGTAAACGTACAACGGAACTAAAACAAGAAATACTCCAAAATATGGAAGAAAGGTATCGAGAACTGGCAGAGCAAAAAATGGCCCCACAAAAAATTGAAGAGCAAATAATTAATGAAATTGGCACATCCCAGGAAATTAGAGAAAACATCAACCTGGTCAGCCCCAAAAAACAATTTATTGTTATAGGAATATATCTATTATTATTTGTGGTATCTGTTTTTTATATCAGCCACTCTTCGCTAAAATTTATACCCTTTGCTTTTTCTTTGGCGGTTTTTTGGGGCACTATTCTGATCCTAAATACTATCAGCTTACTATTAAATTTTAAGGTAAACTTTAATCAAACCAAGGGATTGAGGATTATTGCTTTGATTATTAGTATTATACTGATGTTTCTTATTGCTATATTTACCATGTTACCACCTTCCTTATGGTTTACTGAAAGGGAGGGAGTTTGGGTATTGATTGGTACATTTATACTCCTTAACGCTAACACTATATCAGGAATTTCGGGAATACTATTTTTCCTGGGAAGCAAAAAGCAATAGGAATGTCAAGGGGACAGGGCTGTTGACAACCCTGTCCCCTTGACCCCGTTTAAATTTTCAATTTCTAAGTATCAGCCAGATATTCCAATATCAGGTGGTCGACCCTATTATATACGCTTTTAAAATACAAATATTGAGAATAGTACGAAAAGAATTTGTAAGGCTGGGGAATTGGGTAAAATAGATTGTTTAACATAATATTGTTATTTGGAGGTGTGTTTACCTTTGACTAATCCTGAATTAAGCAGTTCGTGGGTAGTTGAAAACGAGAAAAATAATGTATATGATAAGATACTACATTTTCTGAGAAAAAATAGAATGGTTATTACAGAAAAAACCCAAAAGAAAATATCTGCTAAACAGGGGTCTTCTCTGATAACCAGTTTATTAGGTACTTACTTAACGCCTGCAATATATCTACCTAAAAAAGTATTTATTGAGTTAGAAGAATTGGAAAAAGAAACAAAAATAAAAGTACTTATTAAAGAAGATATAGGATTGAGTGAGCTAAATGTCAACTTAGAACATAAGTATAAGAACTATATTAATATGTGGCTAGAAGATTTAAGAGGCGGGCTGACCCCCTAATATTGGACAAAAACTCTGAATGTACAGTATTATATGCTGGAAAATAGCTATCAGGAAAATGCCTTAAGTTCCGTGTAAATAATAATAATATAACCCATTTACACGGAACTATCGATATCCCTTATAATATTCCCGTGGTTCCGAATGGGAAAAGAAAATTATCTTCTCAAAGGCGAAGGTCCCCCCTTTATTTTCCCAGCGACTCTCCCAGCTTTATGATTTCCTCCTCGCTTAAGCCGGCACTCACAATAAAATACATCTGTGAGGTCTGCCACAATAACTTCCGTCGATCGGTCTTTTTAAAATAAATCAGGGTGGCTTCGGATTTATTAAGCTTAATAGTAGACATCTGGGCATCATTGCTCCTGAAATTATAGGAAAACGCTGACCCTCTATTTATGGGATTTTCATCAATTACTATTTCTTTTCCTAACGAAGAATCTATATAGTGCAGTTCTACTGGTGACAGGGTATCCGTTTCTTCTCTTACGAAAACTCCGGCCAGCTCATAAGTTTCCGGTACATAGCCGGGAACTGCTATTTCATAGGCCAGCAAGTTTTGGGCTTCTTCAAGACCGCACAGGTTTTTTTCCCCTGTCATTCCATTTATCTCTGGATCGCTGTCAGCCGGTAGTTCACGACCACCGTGGCTTACTCCAGAT